>OWIN01001604.1_pt1 | contig 8652 bp, 7 predicted proteins | sample 1732771 | NCBI WGS metagenome assembly OWIN01 (sample SAMN05065752, study PRJEB22554) | human gut metagenome | biome: ENVO:2100002; feature: ENVO:00000062; material: ENVO:00002003 | host: Homo sapiens | place: USA | reverse complement strand
GTACAGAAGCAGTCAACTGAGCAACCAGATTCTTCTTGATTTCCTGCGGGTCTGTATGGGGCAGGGCATCTACATTCTGATAAACTGGACATTTCGGTGTGTGGAACTCAGTCGCGTTAATGGCAGCTTCCAATTCTACTTTGGCAGGATCCATCAGAGGAGAATGGAATGCACCGCCTACTTTCAACGGAAGCGCACGCTTAGCTCCGGCTGCTTTCATCAATTCACAAGCTTTTTCGATACCCGGTACAGATCCGGAAATTACAATCTGTCCCGGACAGTTGTAATTGGCAGGTACACAAACTTCTCCTTCAGCGGTAACAGAAGCACAGATTTCTTCTACTTTCTCATCCGGTAAAGCTATAATAGCAGCCATTGTAGAAGGAGTTGCCTCACAAGCTTTCTGCATAGCCATGGCACGTGCATAAACCAATTTTAAGCCGTCTTCAAAAGACAGAGCGCCGGCAGCGACCAATGCAGAAAACTCACCCAGTGAGTGTCCGGCAGTCATTTCAGGTTTGAAGTCGTCACCCATGCAAAGTGCAGAAATAACAGAGTGGAGGAATACAGCAGGCTGAGTAACCTTGGTCTGACGAAGATCTTCGTCCGTACCGTTGAACATAATATCTGTAATGCGATATCCGAGGATATCATTTGCTTTTTCAAACAATTCTTTTGCTAAAGCTGAGTTTTCATACAGGTCTTTACCCATTCCTACAAATTGAGCGCCTTGACCGGGAAATACAAATGCTTTCATATTTTTATTATTTAATTGATTTTTAATTGCGGGTGCAAAGTTACGTATTTTTATGATACAACCGCACAAAAAGTACACATTTGTGCAACGGTGTCCGGAAAATGCCATAAAGGGCCGTTGCCATGGCCGATATTCAATTCTTTTCCTGCGATAATGGCTTGAGTGATATATGTTTTCGCATGCTGGATGGATTCTCGCATGGGGTAGCCTTTGGCAAGATAGGTGGCAATAGCGGAAGAGAGGGTGCATCCCGTTCCATGCAGATTATGGCTTTCTATTTTTTTCTCCTCATATATATGGTAGATAAATTCGGACGTATGCAAAAGGTCGCACATATTGTCTCCTTCCAGATGTCCGCCTTTTAGTAAGATATTAGTCTGATAATCATCCGTCAGCATTTTGGCAGCGGTCTGCATATCCTGAATGTTGTGAATACTTTTACCTGTAAGTACTTTTGCTTCATCAATATTAGGGGTGATTAATGTGACAAGCGGTAAAAGTTCTTTTTTGATTTCTTCTATCGCTTCATCTGTCATAAGTTTCTTTCCGCTGGTAGACACCATTACCGGATCGTAAACGACGTATGCAGGCGAATATTTTTGTAGACAGTCGGAAATTACACGAACGATCTGAATGTCATTTATCATTCCTATTTTGATGGCAACCGGTTGCAGGTCGTCCATCACGGCTTCTATTTGTCCACGAACCATATCCGGAGAGATAGACTGTACGGCACGTACCCCCAGTGTGTTTTGTACGGTGATGGCAGTGATGGCCGATGCTGCATAGCCTCCTAAAGCCGAGATTGTTTTTATGTCTGCCTGAATACCTGCGCCTCCCGAACAATCGGAGCCGGCAATGGATAAAATGACTGGATGACGTTCCATTTTAGATTTTTTAATATTTACCCGACAAAGATAGAATAAAAAACGATAAGGTACAAAATGACATATCGTTTAAAATACAATAAGTACCTTTACTGGCATCTGTTGGAAAAGATATGAAAAGTACTGATAATAAAGCGTCCATCTAGTTTTTGTACTTTATACAATTACTCGCCCGTGGAAATACTAAAATACATATTGTAATTCGTAAGATAACACTAACTATTCATATTGTAGAATGTATGATATGTATTTATATGAAAAACAATGTTTTATAGCATAGTTCTTATTTTTGTTTTGATGGTTTTTAGCCTCTATATTTGCATCGTCTTAAAGAAATAGATATGCAAAATCTACAGAAAAATACACCTTTAGCAAACAATCATATATCAGTAGACTGTGTAGTGATTGGTTTTGACGGAGAACAACTGAAAGTGTTGCTTGTAAAACGTGCAGGTGAGGATAATGGAGAAGTATATCATGATATGAAACTTCCCGGAAGTCTTATCTATATGGATGAAGCCTTGGATGAAGCTGCACAACGAGTTTTGTATGAACTGACAGGACTTAAAAATGTGAATCTGATGCAGTTTAAAGCATTTGGTTCTAAAAACAGAACGAGTAATCCGAAAGATGTACGTTGGTTGGAAAGAGCTATGCAGTCAAAAGTGGAGCGTATTGTTACCATTGCATATTTGTCGATGGTGAAGATAGATCGTACGTTGGATAAGAATCTGGACGATCACCAGGCTTGCTGGGTCGCTTTGAAAGACGTGAAAACACTGGCTTTCGACCATAATCTGATTATAAAGGAGGCAATGACTTATATTCGTCAGTTCGTAGAATTTAATCCTTCCATGTTGTTCGAACTGCTTCCGCGTAAATTTACAGCCGCACAATTAAGGACTCTTTTTGAATTAGTATATGACAAAGCCGTGGACGTGCGTAACTTCCATAAAAAAATAGCAATGATGGAATATGTAGTTCCTTTGGAAGAAAAACAACAAGGAGTGGCTCACCGTGCTGCCCGTTATTATAAATTTGATAAGAAGATATATAATAAGGTAAGGAGGTAAATCCTGTTCAAGTATTAAGTATCAAGTATTAGGCGTTGAATGTTAAAGCATTAATTGTCGGACATTGAGCGTAAATCGTAAATAGTAAATCGTTTAATCGTAAATAAAATTATGTTTCTATTAGGTTATGACATAGGTAGCTCGTCTGTAAAAGCGAGTTTGGTAAATGCGGAGACTGGTAAATGTGTATCCTCGGCATTTTTTCCGAAAACAGAAGCGAATATTATTGCAGTGAATCCCGGATGGGCGGAACAAGATCCTGAAAGTTGGTGGGAAAACTTAAAGTTGTCCACGCAGGCTATTATGACCGAATCCGGAGTGAGTGCCGCTGAAATTAAAGCCATCGGTATCTCTTATCAGATGCACGGATTGGTTTGTGTTGATAAGAATCAGCATGTATTGCGTCCTGCTATCATCTGGTGTGACTCTCGTGCGGTGCCATACGGTCAGAAAGCGTTTGAGACAATCGGGGAGGAGAGATGTCTTTCTCATTTGTTGAACTCACCGGGGAATTTTACTGCTTCCAAGTTGGCGTGGATTAAAGAAAACGAACCGGCCATCTATGAGCAGATTGATAAGATAATGCTGCCGGGCGATTATATTGCCATGAAGTTGAGTGGAGAAATCTGTACAACTGTTTCCGGGCTTTCGGAAGGTATGTTCTGGGATTTCAAGAACAATCGGGTGGCTGATTTCTTAATGGATTATTACGGATTTGATTCTTCTTTGATTGCAGATATTAAACCGACTTTTGCTGAACAAGGACGTGTAAATGCAATAGCTGCCAAAGAGCTTGGACTGAAAGAAGGAACACCGATTACCTATCGTGCAGGCGACCAGCCTAACAATGCCCTTTCTTTGAATGTGTTTAATCCGGGAGAGATTGCTTCTACGGCAGGAACATCGGGAGTGGTTTATGGCGTGAATGGTGAAGTGAACTATGATCCGCAGTCACGCGTCAATACCTTTGCGCATGTCAATCATACCATAGATCAGACACGTTTGGGAGTATTGCTTTGCATCAACGGAACGGGTATTCTCAATTCATGGGTAAAACGCAACATTGCTCCCGAAGGAATATCTTATAATGAAATGAATGTGTTGGCTTCCAAAGCTCCTATCGGCAGTGCGGGAATCAGTATTCTGCCCTTTGGTAACGGTGCCGAACGTATGCTGAACAATAAGGAAATCGGTTGCAGCATACGTGGACTGGACTTCAATGCACATGGCAAACACCACATTATCCGTGCCGCTCAAGAAGGTATTGTATTCTCTTTTAAATATGGCATTGATATCATGGAGCAAATGGGAATTCCTGTGAAGATGATCCATGCCGGACACGCTAATATGTTCTTGAGTTCTATCTTCCGCGATACTTTGGCGGGAGTCACAGGAGCTACTATCGAGCTTTACGATACGGATGGTTCCGTAGGCGCTGCGAAAGGTGCGGGCATCGGTGCAGGTATCTATAAGGATAACAATGAGGCATTTGCTACGCTTGACAAACTGGATGTGATTGAACCTAATGTGGCAAAACGCCAAGAATATGCTGACGCGTATGCAAAATGGAAATACCGTCTTGAAAAGTCGATGACCGGTAACATACCGGCTCCGGTTCTGTCTTCAGATAAATAATTAACAATTTAAATAATAACCATTTTAAAAATAAAAGAATTATGGCAACAAAAGAATTTTTCCCGGGAATTGAAAAGATTAAGTTCGAAGGTAAAGATAGTAAGAATCCGATGGCATTCCGTTACTACGATGCTGAAAAGGTTATCAACGGCAAGAAGATGAAAGATTGGTTGAGATTCGCTATGGCATGGTGGCATACTTTGTGTGCTGAAGGTGGCGACCAATTCGGTGGCGGAACAAAACAATTCCCTTGGAATAGTAATGCTGACGCTATACAAGCTGCAAAAGATAAAATGGACGCAGGTTTCGAATTCATGCAGAAAATGGGTATCGAATACTACTGTTTCCACGATGTAGACTTGGTTTCTGAAGGTGCAAGCATCGAAGAATACGAAGCTAACTTGAAAGCAATCGTAGCATACGCAAAACAGAAACAAGCTGAAACTGGCATCAAACTGTTGTGGGGTACTGCCAACGTATTTGGCCATGCACGTTATATGAACGGTGCTGCTACTAACCCTGATTTTGACGTAGTAGCTCGTGCTGCTGTTCAGATCAAGAATGCAATCGATGCAACTATTGAACTGGGTGGTCAGAACTATGTATTCTGGGGTGGCCGTGAAGGCTATATGTCTCTTCTGAATACAGATCAGAAACGTGAAAAAGAACACCTGGCAAAAATGCTGACCATCGCTCGTGATTATGCTCGTGCCCGTGGTTTCAAAGGTACTTTCCTGATTGAACCGAAACCGATGGAACCGACAAAACATCAGTATGATGTAGATACAGAAACAGTAATCGGATTCCTGAAAGCTCATGGCTTGGATAAAGATTTCAAAGTGAACATTGAAGTAAACCACGCAACTTTGGCAGGTCACACTTTCGAACACGAATTGGCAGTAGCAGTAGACAACGGCATGTTGGGTTCTATCGACGCTAACCGTGGTGATTATCAGAATGGTTGGGATACAGACCAATTCCCGATTGACAACTACGAATTGACACAAGCTATGATGCAAATAATCCGCAACGGCGGCTTGGGTAACGGTGGAACAAACTTCGACGCTAAAACTCGTCGTAACTCTACTGACCTGGAAGATATCTTCATCGCTCACATCGCAGGTATGGATGCTATGGCTCGTGCATTGGAAAGTGCAGCTGCTTTGCTGAACGAATCTCCCTATAAGAAAATGTTGGCTGACCGTTACGCTTCATTCGACGGTGGTAAAGGTAAAGAATTTGAAGATGGCAAGTTGACTTTGGAAGATGTAGTTGCTTATGCTAAAGCAAACGGTGAACCGAAGCAGACTAGCGGTAAACAAGAGCTTTATGAAGCAATTCTGAATATGTATTGCTAATTAACCCCACCACAGATTACACGGATCGTCACAGATTAATTTTCTTCTCTCTTATTTTGAATTTTATCTGTGTCAATCTGTGAAATCTGTGGTGATATAAATCCAACTACTACAACACTACTTTATCTACTTATAACCATGATTAATACAACGAACGAAGGTAGTAAACTCTACCTATATTCGATAACCTCTGTCGCCATTTTGGGAGGACTGCTTTTCGGATACGATACAGCAGTTATTTCCGGTGCGGAGAAAGGCTTGGAGGCTTTTTTCCTTTCGGCCTCTGATTTTCAATACAATAAAGTAATGCATGGAATCACATCTTCCAGTGCATTAATTGGCTGTGTACTGGGTGGTGCGATCTCCGGTATATTTGCTTCCCGTTTGGGACGTCGTAATTCTCTAAGGCTTGCTGCCGTACTCTTTTTCCTTTCAGCATTAGGTTCCTATTATCCGGAAGTCTTGTTTTTCGAATATGGAAAGCCGAACATGGATTTGCTGATTGCTTTTAATTTGTATCGTGTTTTGGGCGGTATCGGTGTTGGACTGGCTTCTGCAGTCTGTCCGATGTATATTGCTGAAATTGCTCCTTCTAATATTCGTGGAACGCTTGTATCGTGTAACCAGTTTGCTATCATCTTCGGTATGTTGGTAGTATACTTCGTGAATTTCCTGATTATGGGCGACCATCAAAATCCTATTATTTTGAAAGATGCAGCCGGTGTACTGTCTGTTAGTGCTGAATCTGATATGTGGACTGTTTATGAAGGATGGCGTTACATGTTCGGTTCGGAAGCTTTCCCTGCCGCTTTCTTCGGTCTGTTGTTGTTCTTTGTTCCCAAGACTCCTCGTTATCTTGTATTGATACAGCAAGATGAAAAGGCTTATTCGATCCTTGAAAAGATCAATGGTAAGACAAAAGCACAGGAAATTCTTAATGATATTAAAGCTACTGCTCATGAAAAGACAGAGAAAATCTTTACTTATGGAGTGGCAGTAATTGTGATCGGTATTTTACTTTCTGTATTCCAACAGGCTATCGGTATTAATGCGGTACTTTATTATGCTCCTCGTATTTTCGAAAATGCAGGTGCAGAAGGAGGTGGCATGATGCAGACAGTTATTATGGGTATTGTAAACATTGTCTTTACATTGGTTGCAATCTTCACAGTAGACCGCTTCGGACGTAAACCACTATTGATAATCGGTTCTATTGGTATGGCTGTAGGTGCATTTGCGGTAGCAATGTGTGATAGCATGGCAATAAAGGGTGTTCTCCCGGTACTTTCAGTGATTGTGTATGCAGCATTCTTTATGATGTCTTGGGGACCGATTTGCTGGGTGTTGATCTCGGAAATATTCCCGAACACCATCCGTGGTAAAGCAGTGGCAATCGCTGTGGCTTTCCAATGGATATTCAATTACATTGTATCTTCTACTTTCCCGGCACTGTACGACTTCAGCCCGATGTTTGCATATAGTTTATATGGCATAATCTGTGTGGCTGCTGCCATCTTCGTTTGGCGTTGGGTACCCGAAACGAAAGGTAAGACACTGGAAGATATGAGCAAACTTTGGAAGAAAAATAAATAAATTAGGTTAGTGTAATTTCATCATGTCATTATGACTTCGATTTCTTGGCATGGTTCTATTAAGATTATGACATCGTACCAATGGTATGGTGTCATAATTGTTTATATACATATCATTCAGTAAATCAATATTTTATTTTGCATTAATTGTTTTATCGTTGGTGTTACAATTAGTGTTTTTGCATTTTTGAGTAAATATGTTCTCCAATGATACGCTTATCTTTGCATTATAAAAATTGAAGTATGATAACAGAGCAATATAAAGATACTGTTTATTTTTCGAACCTTTTTGTACGTCACTACCCTAAAGTTTATGAAGAATTATCTAATATTCTTTCTCGCCATCATATAGCGCATGGGACTTTGATGCACACTAAAGATTATTGGTGCCGAGATTATATGCCAATACAGTGGGGAGTTAATACTTATATTCAATTTCGCTATGAACCTGATTATTTGACGGATAAACCACAGTATAAAACTAATATTATTCCCGTACTTAAAGCCACGAGTATCAAGATAGATATTATTCAATCGCCACTTATAGTTGATGGAGGGAATGTTGTTGTGTGTGAGGGAAATTCTAAGTGGGTGGGATCATGTATAAGAGAACGGAAACCAATTATTATCATGACAGAAAAGGTGTTCCAAGAAAATTCGCAGATTGATCAAGGAGAAGTACTGGCAATATTAAAGGCAAACTTTTATGGAGCAGATATTATATTTCTACCATGGGATAGATATGATATCTGTGGTCATACAGATGGAATTGTTCACAATATTGGCGATGGTAAGATTTTGGTCAACTTGAAAGTGTATCCTCAAAAGATAGAACGGGAGATGAGACGTAGATTGAATGACGTTTTTGTAGTTGTGGATTTGAAACTTAGTAAGTATTATGAGAATAGTTGGGCATACATAAATATGCTTCAGACACGTGATATAATCATTGTTCCCGGACTTGGATTATCTACAGATGGAGAGGCTTTAGAACAGATAAAAGAGTTATATCCTTCCTATGAGGGACGAATTTACCAAGTTAATATAGCTCCGATTGTAAAGAAATGGGGAGGTGCATTGAATTGTTTGTCTTGGACTGTGAGTAAATTATAGAAATTATATGATATCAGCATTACCGATTTCCAAACCTATACTTTATATTGATATGGATAATGTTCTGGTTGACTTTCAATCAGGTATTAACAACTTGAGTGAATACGAAAAGAGAGAATATGAAGGACGATATGATGAGGTACCTAATATTTTTGCAAGAATGAGTCCGTATGAAGGAGCAATTAATGCCCTGTCTCTTATACACATCTCCGAGCCCACGAGACACTGAGCGATCTC
>OWIN01001591.1_pt1 | contig 8722 bp, 8 predicted proteins | sample 1732771 | NCBI WGS metagenome assembly OWIN01 (sample SAMN05065752, study PRJEB22554) | human gut metagenome | biome: ENVO:2100002; feature: ENVO:00000062; material: ENVO:00002003 | host: Homo sapiens | place: USA | reverse complement strand
GTAAGCAATACTTCACGAGTATAAAAAATAATCCCCGCTAAAAATCTACTGAGCCCAAAAAGAAGCAATAATCACAGGTGGAATAGGTGGACTTGAAAGACACCTTGCAATGTCCACCGAGTTATAGCATACTTCATTGATTTTCCGCATTTTGTATCAGCGTAATCCGACTCGTTGGAATTAATTTTGTAACATTTAATTTTGTGAGTATGGCTATGCAAAGAAACTATTTTACGATTCTTTTCTTCATCAAGAAATCCAAACTTCTGAAGAACGGTGAGGCACCTATTTGTATGCGTATAACAGTCAACGGGCAACGGGCGGAAATACAGATTAAAAGAAGTGTGGAAGTTTCCAAATGGAACTCCCAAAAGGAATGCACTGCCGGCAAGGACAGAAAAGCGATGGAGTTGAACCATTATCTGGATACGGTCCGGACAAAAGTCCTAAAAATACACAGGGAACTGGAGCAGGACGGCAAACCGATTACAGCCGATATACTGAAAAGACGTTACTACGGTGAAGGGGACTCTCCCAAAATGCTGTTGGAGGTCTTTAGAGAACACAACCGCAAATACAGGGAACTGATGGGAAAGGATTATGTAGCCGGAACCGTACTGAGGTATGAACGGACTGCAAGATATCTGGAGGAACTGCTGCAAAAAGAATACGGAATGAACGATATCCCGCTGAAAGAAATAAACCATGAATTCATTACAAAATTTGAGCACTATGTAAAGACTGAAAAATCATGCGCCCAAAATGCAGCCGTCAAGTATCTGAAAAATCTCAAGAAGATTATAAAAGCGGCACTTGTAAACAAATGGATAACGGATGACCCTTTCCTGGAAATCCATTTCAAACAGACCAGAACAAACCGGGCATTCCTCACGGAAGAAGAACTTGGCATACTCTTGAAAAAAGAGTTCACCATTCCCCGGTTACAGACAGTAAGGGACATATTTGTCTTTTGCGCACTGACCGGGCTGGCCTTTACCGATGTACAGCACCTGAGGCATGACCATATAATAAAGGATGGCAATGGGGAATATTGGATAAGAAAAGCCCGCGAAAAGACGGACAACATGTGTGACATACCTTTACTGGACATTCCACGGATGATCCTGGAGAAATACAAGGGACACCCGGAATGTATGAAAAAAGGGGTGTTGCTGCCGGTGCCCAGCAACCAGCGGATGAACAGTTACTTGAAAGAGATAGCCGATACATGCGGTATCACCAAACCGCTGAGCACTCATGTGGCAAGACATACATTCGCAACCGTTGCACTTGCCAACAGGGTTTCAATGGAATCTGTCGCCAAAATGCTTGGACATACGGACATCAGGACAACCAGAATATATGCACGGATTTTGGACAAGACCGTGTCCGAAGAAATGAAAGGGATGAGAAGCAAATTCATACTCCCATAAAAACAGATTCAACAGGTCATTGTCTGTCATCCTCATTTCTTGCGGCAAAAATAGTTGTTTTTCAGGACGGTCCCGCAAGGCGGCCCAAGGGCCGGTTGCTCGTGAAAAAATCTTCCTCACGCTGACGCGTGAGCGTATTTTTTCACGGCAAGCCTTGCCGGAGACCGCCGAAAAACAAACTGAAAAAAAGCACAAGAAATAAGAATGCCTACCAACGTAGGCGATGTATAATTCAAAAAATTATAAGGCTATGGCAGACAAGAGCACGGAAAAGGAAAGAGTATTCAACGAATGGTTCACGAAATCCTATAACAGGTTAAGAACCTCACTCCGGAAATACGGCATGCTGGACGAGGACAATTTCCACGACACCTATCTGTTCGTAAGGAAGCAGGTGATGGCACCGGGAAAGGACATAACGGACTATGAGGCGTATTTCATCGGATGTTATAGGAAGGCGGCACTGGTGAAAATCAGGAAGGAGAACAGGTACACACATCCCGAAGACGACTTCTTCCTCAGATGTGGTGAGGAAGCGAAATTCATATTGGAAGACGACCTGAACGGCTGCGAAAGGCTGGTGAAGGACATCCTGCGTTTCATACGCCAGAAATTCCCATATGAGGAATACCGCATGTTCGTGCTCAGGTTCTATGAGGCACAATTCTCGTTCAAGGCACTGGCGGAATGCATGGGCATATCGGCAGCGGCCATTTCCCAAAAGGTATGCAGGATTATGGATGCAGTACGCACTCACGGCAGTTTCGCATGGAGAAGCCAGATGCTGGCGGTAGAAAGTTTAATGTATTGATGTTTTGAAAAATTGTTTAACCGGAAAAAAGGAAGTTATGGCACTGATAGTATACAACAAGGAGAACTCCCGTCCGCAGGAAGTCACATACAAGGGCAAGCGGACCATCAACCTGGACAGCAGGGGAACCGTCTATCTGTCTAAAACGATGTCAATCGAGCTGGGAATACTCGGCGGAGGAAGGGTGAACTTCGCCCATGACGACGAGACGGGCGACTGGTATATCTGCCGGGCTGACGACAACGAAGGCTTCATCGTATGGAAAGACAAACGGTGTGCAAGGTTCTCGGCAGGGTTCATCGTACACAGGCTCATGCAGCAGGCAAGGGTGGAAAGGAAAAGCGTACAGTTCATGATGGCAAAGACACCGATGGAAGTAGGAGGAGTCGTCTATTACAAGATACTGCTTTCCAATCCTATTCTCAGATAATAAACGGACTAAAGAACCGATGTGTAAGGGGTATCCAGCCTTGCCTGCGGATACCCTTTTTCTCATGGGAGAAGGCTAAAAAACTACCCGGGTCGGGTTTACCCTTATCATTCCGTCTCCCTTACTTGCCAATAACATACCCTTATCCGGACACCACGTCCGCTTGCTACGGCAATGGCGGATTGCCTTATGGTCCGGAAACACCCTGCCGTTCGGAGAACAGGGCAACAACATCTGAACCGGGTAACAGAATGACAGCCCATGCCCGTATTCCACCGATACCCTGACATCACCCTATCCGGTGACAATAGCCTTTTTTTCTTTCACCATACTATGCTGTTCCAATCTTGACATGTTAACATATTGACATGCCGTTTCCTCAACACAGGAACATAAGAACATAAAGAAATAGGAATACAGGGATATAAGGATATGGCATACTGCTAAAATCAGACTGTCACAGTATCCTGACGGACCGACATATCCTTATCAGATGTCCAAAAGTAGAAAAATCATCCGATTTCCCATCGTCTTTAAACCGGATTGTCATCATATGGCATTACCCGTCATTATAAGTCATATAACCGTCTGTCCCATAATGAATAGAACCGGAGTAGTCTTGTACTATCGGAATACGCACCCCTTAATCGGTTCACGATACGCAGCTCACGCCGCATGGTAATCCGAATTCATGAGGATTCTGCTTTCAAACGAAAGCAGCAAGTTGTGTTTTCGTCAGACAAAAACTATTTTGTCAGACGGAAACCTCCGCACTTCCCGGAAGAGCGAGGGCATTTGCTCCAAAGTCGGTATGTTTGTAATTTAAAAACAGTAGCATAAAAGTCAGTAACAAATTACTATCTTTAAAAGGCAGTCTAATCAATTAAATAAATAGCGCTATGCAGAAACAGAATTTAGAATTAAACTTTGAAGGACGAAATATCTATGTAGGCATTTAAAAATGCTGGGCTGTAACTGTTTTAACGGAGCATATAACCTATAAAACTTTTATACAACCGCCAAGTGCGCAAATCTTATTCAATTATTTGTATGAGAATTTTCCGAGAACTACTTATTATTCAGCTTATGAAGCTGGTTTTTCCGGTTATTGGACCACCAATTACTGTCTTTGGGGATAAATAATATTGTGATTAATCCGACAGATATACCCACTACGCAAAAAGAATTATTTCAAAAGAGTGATTCAATAGACTGTCGGAAAATAGCACGAGGCCTACATGCCAAAGAATTAACTCCGATTCATGTAATGAGCCGTCAAACGTTGGAGGACCGCTCATTGGTGCGAACCAGAAGTTTATTAGTTCAGGATATTACCCGGTCAAAGAGCCGGGTGAAATCATTCCTCTATTTTCATGGGATCTCCATTCCGGCAGAATACATAAAAAAGAATGGGCATTGGAGCAAAAAGTTTATAAAATGGTTGAAAGAAGGACTCATTCTTCCCTCCTCATCAGGGAAAGAAGCTTTGAACTCTTTGATTTTGAACGTGGAAAATCTATACGCAAATCTCAAAGATATTAATAACAAGATCAAACTGCTATGTGAATCTGACAGATATACGAAAAATATAATTCTGTTACAAAGTATTCCTGGTTTGGGTTGGCTAAGTTCAATCGTTATAATGACACACATTGAAGATATAAAGCGATGCCGCAATACTGATCATTTGTCTTCATACATTGGCCTAATTCCCAACAATCATTCCAGCGGTGAAAAAGAATGTATTGGACGGATTACTTTTAGAGGAGTGGCTGCGTTAAAAACCATTTTAGTTGAAAGTGCCTGGATGGCCATAAAAAAAGAACCGGTCCTATCTCTCTGTTTTCACAATCTTACGAAAAGAATGCACCCCTAATAAAGCCATTATTCGGATTGCAAGAAAACTATTAAATCGGATATATTATGTGCTGAAGAATGGACGCACTTATGAATGTGGAATTATAAAATGATACTATAAAGACAACATAAGGGAAAGTGACCGCTGTTTGCGACTGCAACAAAACTGTTTGCTATCCAAAGTTTGCGGCTCTTCACACTATAAAAATTAAAAAAACGCAATGTAGCAATATTTTGTCTACTGATAGAAGGCTGTTTTTATAGTTCTATATTTTAGGGTTTTCTGAGCTATAATGCGATGCCTGTAACCTTGTTAAGAGGACAGTTGAAACCATCCTCTTAACAAGGTTACAGTATAACGCAGAAAGTCTATTGCTGACACAGAGCTTGTTTCCTCTTCAACTTTCTAATACAAAGATAGCTATAGAAAATTTATTAAAAAATAATTCATAAAATATTTGGATTACAACATAGAAGTCGCAATTCTGGAAGAGAAGAAGTACAAATCCAAAATCAGACAGATAGAGAAAACAAATGTGACAAGAACGGACAAGAAATTCAAGAGTGCCCCTGCCGACTAAAGTACAGTTTACGGCTGAATGTTGAAAAAACAGCTGATTCGAGAAACTGCTGGCGGAATCCGGTTCAAAGGACCGCACACTTTTCATCAAGAAGGCTCTTTGGATGGAGCCTAACAAGGTCACGATATTACATCAGATTGACTGAATTTTACAGACAGTCCTAGGCTATTGTGAATAACTACACCCAAATTGTTTGCACTCTGAAGAGTAATTTCGGGGAAAAACGGACAATGGTGTTGCTTTACAGATTGGAAACAACAAGTATAGGACTGATGCCTGCAAGAAAGTCACAGCACTGCCCCAGGAATACGAAAGGAAATGGTTGCAAAAATAATAGCAATTTGAAAAATTCTTTTATATAGTTGGAGAAACTAGAAATAGATGCATGGGAAAGGCGATGAAAGGAGCTGAACAGTCAGCGCCCCTTCAGTGAAGGGTTTGTTACAACTATGGGGAAAGGGTTTAGAGCTTCACAGGTGAGTATATTATTGAAAAGGTATAACTTAAAATGAGATTGAAAGTATAGAACCTAAATATGTATTGATTTCAGACTTTTGTATCGGCTGTTTGAATATCATAAAGCTGACGTATGAAGAACTAAGGGAATCTGAGAATTACGAGGATTTTGAGGATTTTCTTTCTACCATCGAAAAGAAATACGGATTTAAACTTGATAATTGCTAGTGGACGGTTACAGAAAATCTATCCATTTACAGATATGAAAATAGGAAGGAGGTAGAGGATGCCTAACTGGTGTGACTGTACTTATAAATGCGTCGGCGTTCTGAAGGAAGTAAGGTCGCTGCATAAGGTATTGAAGTATATTGACAAACGTAAGACTTCAATCATAAAGAACAGTTTGGGTAAATGGTGGTTGGGTAATCTTGTAGTCAAACTTGGTGGAAATTGGAAAAAATACAGGTACCGGAGTGAAATTACTTATTATGAATTGGATGGTAATATACTCACTATCTGTCAGAATACTGCTTGGTGTGAACAGGAAGGAGTTAGAGAAATTATAGAAGAAAAATTCCCGTCCATCAGGGTGTATTATCGTGAGAAAAAATGTGAATGTGGAGTGTATTATACCAATGATGCAAGAGATGAGTATTTTCCTGAGAGATATTATCTGGATTCTTACAATGATGATTCAGAATATTTTACAACTATCAAAGAGGCGACAGTGTATGTCTCTGAGATAATGGGAAAAGATGTGAAACCTGATAAGAAGGCTATTGGGGAGGCTTTAGATGAATATATGGAAGAACAGAACGATGAAGATGTCCGGTATTCTTTCCACGAGTTTACTGTAATGGATGAATAAGATAAAAAGGAGAACTGAGGTAATACTTGGTTCTCTTTTTTTATTTCTTCGGGTAAGTCGGAGACAAGAGTATGGAACATAAGCGAAATGCAGTACATAACTGAAAGACAAGATGGAATAAATATGAATTACAAAAGAACTTAATTATAAGATATAACATTTTTCTCTCTTACGTTTGTTGTAGGCTCACGTCGCATGAGTGGATATTATTAAGATATAAACAATAGTGGATCATATAATCTGCCTTCGGTTTACTTTTCAATCACTGCTATGCAATATTTCCGTACACTCTGTCTTATCCCCTGGGGAGTAGTCATTTTTTCCCTTAACAAGACATGTGTATTCAAACCATCAATTATTATTTATCAAACAAGTACGAAGAGACAATCCAAAAGATAAAAAATGCGGATGCGATGCCCCATATCCCTATAAGAGAAAAGCACACACCTACATGTTGCGCTTTCTTGGAAACAATAACTTATTAATAATTTGATATGAGAAAGAAAATTAAAAATCAGAGAAGTGCCGGGAAGATTATTCCACTGCACTCAAAATTTACAGAACTGGCGAATGATGTCAGCAGAGACACCGAAGTTTTATACAGTCAAAAAGGAAAGGAAGTATGCCGTGCCTAACTGGTATGATGTGAAATACAAGTGTGTCGGTGCTCCGAAGAAAGTAGGGTCATTGCACAAGGTGTTAAAGTATATGGACAAGAGAAAGACCACCATCATAGAGAATGATTTTGGAAAATGGTAGCTAAGGAATCTGGTTGACAAGCTTGGCGAGGACTGGACAACATTCAACTGCCGTGGGGAGATAACCGGCTATAGGCTGGATGACAACGTGTTCACAATCAACCATTATACGGCATAGGGCGAGCAGTCCGGACTCAGGGAAAACATAGAACGAGCATTGCCGTCCGTCAAGGTGTATTACCGTGAATATGAGCCCGCAAACAATGTCTGTTCTACCAATGATACGACAGGCATTATTTTCCGGAACCTTACTGCCTAGCCCCCTTTGCCAACAAGCCGGAGTTTTTCATGACTATCGAAGAAGTAGTTCTATATGTCTCCGAAATAGTGAGGAAAAGGGTGCCTGACTATATATACAATGCCCAGAATAGATATATGAGATTGCCAGGTAATTAGGACATATCATATTCCTTCCATGAAATTAGGATAGGGACTGATAAGACAACAATAGAAACTGGGTTTAATGCCCGGTTTCTATTATTTTTCTTTAATTTGAAGTTATATCTTTTTAAGAGTGTTTCTCCTGAAATGTGTCTCTGTTCATTATCCCATATTCTATGACCATTTTGGAAGGCTGACTTTGGATGCTACTTATCGGAAAATACAGATATGTCATTCAACTGTAAACCGGAGGAGATAATCATACCGCAGAAAGTCAGGGATATTGCTGATAAGACTTTCCAAAGATATCCAAAGCTTTTCTATGTGGATCTTTCCCCCTTCGTTGCGCTTGTCTTCGACTACTGTAGCACCTTGTGACCGTTGGTCATATCAAGAAAGAACATGCTGTTCTGCGGAAACCACGAAGCAGCTGAGAATGCGGCTATAATCTGCTCCTTGCTTGGCTCATGTAAGGAACGTGGTGCCCCCCCAAAGAGTGGCTGAATGATGTGATCGGTAGACTCCCTTATTATCTGGCTCCCAAATCAGACAGAGACCCAAAAGGACAATTGCCAGACGTATGGAAAAATAATCGGTACAGTTTCAGAAAAATGCAAAAAAAATGAGATTACCACTCGCATCCCCTAAGATAAATTGGTATATGAAAATTGAGATGCACTTACAATGGAATGCACCTCACTAAAAAAAGAATGCACAAGATATAGTTGGCAGTCGCTTACTTTATACTAAGATATGCTACAGATAATGTATTGAGAAAGAAGATACCTGTAAGGCTGAATAAAGGGGAGACTATGAACGGACTTGCACGAACTGTATTTTTTGAGAAAAGAAGGAGAGTTACGTGAACGGAATTTACAGAACCTGTTACAAAGAGCCAGTACATTGAATATTTTGATTAATACCATAAGTATATGGGATACTGTCTATTTGGAAAAGACTGTAGAATACAAAAGAGAACATGGAGGTATAGATAAAAAATTATTGAAGCATATCTCTCCTTTAAACATGAATTTTCTAAAAGAATATTCATTCTAATCAATTATGGTCCTTGGTATAAATGAATACAGACCCTTAAAACTGTCTCTTATACACATCTCCGAGCCCACGAGACACTGAGCGATCTCGT
>OWIN01001590.1_pt1 | contig 8727 bp, 6 predicted proteins | sample 1732771 | NCBI WGS metagenome assembly OWIN01 (sample SAMN05065752, study PRJEB22554) | human gut metagenome | biome: ENVO:2100002; feature: ENVO:00000062; material: ENVO:00002003 | host: Homo sapiens | place: USA | reverse complement strand
TAAGTCTCTAAAGGCCATTGGGAAGAATCAAGCATTTTACAGAGCTTCCTTAGTTCTGTTTTAGAAAAACGGAATTTGCCTCAACCCTATTGTGAAGAGCCCAAGACAAAATAGGTCTCCTAACTTCCGTAGGAAAAAACATCAGACCTCGACTTGTCTCTCAGGATTTCCGCCAAGTGGGTATTTAGTTTTTTATAAAAAACCGCTAGAGTGTCGATCTAATTATTCACCCGTCCAAGAGGCCGCACATGATCGACAAGGCAACAAGAGAGAAGATTATTTCCTTAATTCGTCGGGAGGTTGTGCCTGCACTAGGCTGCACCGAACCCATCGCGGTCTCTTTGGCAGTTGCTAAAGCAACCGAGCTCTTAGGTATGCAGCCCGAAGAAATCAATCTTGGTCTTAGCGGTAACATTATTAAGAACGCCATGGGAGTCGGCATTCCGGGAACCGGGATGATCGGGCTGCCGATTGCTATCGCTCTTGGAAGTCTCATCGGAAAATCCGAATACGGTCTCGAGGTCCTCAAGGAAGTCTCCCCCGAGGCGGTCGATAGAGGGAAAGCGTTTATCGAATCGGTTCCAATCAATATCAAACACTTGCCGGATTCTCCTTCTAACCTTCATGTTGACGTTGAGGTCCGAGCTCAAGGTCATTCGGCTCGAGCCGTTATTTCGCGCGAACACACCTTCTTTGTTTTCTTGGAAAAAGACGGTAGGACGATTTTTGCTGAGGAAGAGGGTGCCGGAAACGGTGATGCCCAAGACGCAGATGACGTGCAGCTGAATTTCAGAATGGTTTTTGATTTTGCGACGACGGCTCCGTTAGAAGAAATCCGATTCATGAAAGAAGCTCAGAGACTCAATGAAGAGGCCGCAGAATTCGCGTTAAAAGGTGATTACGGCCACTCTCTCGGAGCCATGATCCGGAATAACGGAGTGAAGTACATGGGCGACTCCACTCTGGCACACATGGTTGAATTTACTTCGGCTGCTTGTGATGTCCGCATGGGCGGTGCCACGGTTCCGGTGATGTCTAATTCCGGCAGCGGCAATCAAGGAATTACCGCGACTTTGCCGGTTGTTGTTTTCGCTAAAGATATGAACGCAACCGAAGAGCAAATGATTCGCGCGCTGACGCTCAGCCACTTAACGAGTGTCTATATCAAACAAAGTTTGGGTCGGCTTTCGGCTCTTTGCGGCTGCGTTGTGGCTTCTACCGGTGCTTCTACTGCTATCACTTGGCTGATGGGCGGCGGATATGCAGACGCCTGTGCTGCGGTTAAAAATATGGTGGCTAACTTGTCGGGAATGCTCTGTGACGGAGCTAAGCCGGCTTGCTCCATGAAAATCTCTTCAGGCGTTTCGACCGCTTTGATGTCTGCGATGCTGGCCATGAACGGCCGGTGTGTGTCCAGTATTGAGGGAATTGTCAGCGAGGATGTGGATCAGACAATTCACAATCTCACCTTAATCGGTAAGGAAGCAATGGTCGAGACAGATCGTCAGGTGCTCGAGATCATGACGCACAAATGAGAAATGGGCCTGATAGCACTAAAAAATCTAAGAACAGAGCCTACTCTTTTCTTCAAAGAGCAAGGCTATTTGAGCTAACACAAGTTCTATCAGCTGCCCTCTGTTTTCCTGTTTTTGCGCTGGAATATCAAAATTGGCTTCCGACAACATTGATTGGGCGCCAACTTCATCAGCGTGACAATTGGAAAACAGACTATGAACTCAACTCAAAGTAGCGCCGTAGATTGCATAACTTTTTGTGCTTATTATGAAAAGTGGCTGCAAATTTATAAACAAGGTGCGGTAAAGGACGTAACTTACAACAAATATGTAATGACGTTACGATGGCTTCGGAGATTAATTCCTGATTTAGTGATTCAAAATTTGAATCGGCTCAATTATCAGGATCTGCTAAATCGATACGCGGCCACGCACGAAAGACAAACAACGATGGATTTTCACCATCAACTCAAAGGAGCAATTCTTGACGCCGTCGATGACGGTTTAATTGACAGAGACCCAACTCGCAAGGCGATTATCAAAGGGAAAACTCCCAGGCCCAAGAAGGCGAAGTTTTTAAATCAGTTTGAACTGCATAAATTACTTTCGGCTCTTGATATTTCCGGGCCATTGAATTGGGACTGGTTTATTCTTCTCGTGGCCAAGACCGGAATGCGATTTTCTGAGGCTTTGGCTCTTACGCCGAACGACTTTGATTTTTCTAGACAGACCGTAACGGTGAGCAAAACATGGGATTACAAGTCAGGGAAAGGTTTTCTGCCGACAAAAAATAAATCTTCGATCAGAAAGATCCAGATAGATTGGCAAATAGCGATTCAATTTGCAGCCCTTATCAGAGAACTTCCTAAAGAAGAGCCTATTTTCGTTAAAACGGCAGTTTTTAACTCGACTGTTAACGGGCGCCTTCGGAAATTATGTCTTAAAGCCGAGATTCCAGTGATTTCGGTTCATGGATTAAGGCATACACACGCATCTCTCCTCCTATTTGCAGGAGTTTCAATTGCAAGTGTTGCTAGAAGGCTCGGGCACGCGAGTATGAATACGACTCAAAAAACATATTTGCATATTATTCAAGAGCTAGAAAACAAAGATGTTGATCTTGTGATGAGATCTTTATCGGGACTGACCTAAAAGTTACTCACGCTGATGAAGAGTAATAGCTTTATCTATTGTTTTGAAAAAAATACCAATCTGTCTTTGTTCTTTCTGAGATCGAGGGAAAAATAATTTCTTTGCCTCCATGGCTTGTTTTGTAATGTGAATCATTGTCGAACCATTGGAGCCTTGTAGCAAAGTCTCACGGTCTCTCTGTAGCAATGAAAGTAGAAATGCTTTATCAGTATCTTTTCCCGGTAATAGCTTCCAGATATGGTAATGGTAGATAACTTTATCCCCCTCCCAAATATGGGGGCCGAAAGTAGCTGACCAGGTATATAACAAATCACCTTTATTTGCATAAAACTTCTCAGGTAATACCAGGTCTGAAAAGTACCACTTATCATTCGTATAAAAATTTCCGACTCTTAGGACAGGATATTTACCTTTACTCAATAATTCTGATTGAGAAAAAGCTCTTCCATTTAAAAAAGTTGCAGCTGTATTAAGCTCACGCTGTTCCCAAGCGGGATAGTCTTTTCCGTTTGTGTCTTTAAAACGAAGGACGGGGGCTTTCTCTTTTTTTTCCATTTTTAACCCTCAAATTTCGTTTTTAAGCCCAAGTTGTTTGAAAAATCCGTTAAGTTCCGACTTCAGCTGTTTTTCGTCTGTTTCTATGCTTAGAAGTTCTGTAAAAACGCCTTCCAAGTCGATTTCCTCTTCTTCTTCTGAGGTATCAACATAGCGGGGAATATTTAAATTGAATCCCTGTGATTGAATTTCTTCTAAGCTCGCAAGATAAGAGAATTTTTTGATTGATTTACGTTCTTTGTAGGCGTTGAAAATTTTGTCCAAATGCTCGTCAAGAAGGAAATTTCTTGGACCTTCTTTTTTAAATTCCTTCGATGCATCGATGAAAAGAACATCCCGCGATGTGTGATTCTTTTTCAGAACCAAAATGCAGGTTGGAATTGAGGTAGAGTAGAAAATACCAGCCGGAAGACCAATCACAGCGTAAATTTTTCCTTCCTCAAGTAACTTCTTCCGAATCGCTTCTTCGGAGGAGCCTCTGAACAGAACCCCGTGAGGCAAAACAATTGCCATCGTTCCGGAGTCTTTTAAGTGATAGAAGCCGTGAAGAAGAAAAGCATAATCGGCCTTGCTTTTAGGAGGGAGCTTGCCAAATGATGCAAATCGAGGATCCATAAGAAGGCCTTCGCTAGCATCATATTTTTGCGAGTAAGGCGGATTCATAACAACAGCATCAAAAGTAGTTGGCTCGTCAGAAGGCCAATCCACACCTAACGTATCACCAAATCGAAGATGTTGCTGGGATGATGAAACCCCATGAAGGATCATATTCATCCTTGCGAGGTTATAGGTTTGATTTTTTATTTCCTGCCCAAAATATTGAATTTTGTTTGTTAGGTTAAGGGTCGGCGAATCAACAATAAAATTTTTCACTTGTAACAATAACGATCCAGAACCCATGGTTGGGTCGTAGACCGAGAAAGCATTTTTATGTTCTTGGCCATCTGTAACGATTCTAGCCAGCAAACGTGAAACCGCCCTAGGCGTATAAAATTCCCCCGCCTTTTTCCCTGATTCAGAGGCAAATTTTGAAATTAGATATTCATATGCATCTCCGAGCGCATCATGACCATATGCGTGGAAATCAATATCCGCCAATTGAGTAATGACAGAAGAAATGAGTTTATTAGCTTCTGCAGCCGTTTTCCCAAGTTTTTTAGAATTGATGTCAAAGTCCTCGAACAACCCTTCATAAAAGAGTCCTTGACTCTGTTCGATATCTCTAAAAATTTGAGACAACGACGACAGCATAAATGTTCGGTTTTCTACTTCTTGGGCCAAATGAGAAAAAGTTGATTCAGGTTTAATGAAGCACCCAAATTTTTTTCTTATTTCTTCCTCTAATAAGTCTTTATCTTCAGAAAGGTAATAACGCTCAAAAATTCTTTGAGCTTCATCCAAGCTTTCGGGTTTTCTATTCTCTACTAGATCAACAACTTCATAGAGAATTTCGTCAGAAAGATTTTTAAAGAAAACCAATCCAAGAAGGTAGTCTTTGTAATCATCTGCCGACATACTTTTCCTCATGTCATCGGCAGCTGCCCACAAGCTTTTATTTAACTGTTCTTGAGTGAGTGAAGACATATTTTTATAGCCAACCTTAACTTTTTTATTAACCTACTGAGTTATGAGATTATCACTTACTTCTGCAATTACGAAATTAAGACAAAATAAATACATTCTTAGAGTAAATTACCCCAAATTTAGGCCTATTTAGATTATCTGGGTACATGCCAAAGTCCGGAGGGGATGCTTATTCTGTAACCACTTTTAAAGACACACTTGGGAACAGCGTAAGTTGGGAGATATCGGAACAGTCCAGATGAATAAGAGGATATTTAAAACCCAAACCTCAACATCGGGAGAAATTCCCTTCTATAAGATTGGTACTTTTGGGAAGATCCCAGACGCCTATATAAGCAGGGAGTTATTTGAGGAATACAAGAAGAAGTATCCTTACCCCAAAAAAGGAGACTTACTTCTTTCTGCGTCAGGAAGCATTGGAAATGTAGTTGAATACAATGGAGAGGAGGCCTATTTCCAAGATTCCAACATTGTCTGGTTAGAGCACGGAAAGACCATAAGCAACTTTTTTTTAAAGGCCTTTTATTCTGTAGTTAACTGGGAGGGAATCGAGGGAACTACGATAAAAAGACTTTACAATAAAACAATCTTAGATACTCCGATAACATTGCCTTCTTTTGAAGAACAAGAAAAAATTGGCAATTTTTTTACCGTATTGGATAAGGTTATTACTCTTCATCAACGTAAGTTGGAAATTTACAAAAAATTAAAGAAAGGTTTGCTTCAAAAAATGTTTATTTAGGAGGGAAAAATGTCCGAACTTGAGTCAAACATTGAGAAAAGCTTGATAAATCAACTTACATTGGGGGTATCTCAATGGACATATAGACCTGATATAAAAAATACAGAACAGCTGTGGGCAAATTTTCGGACTAAATTAAATCAAAACAACATAGGAGTTTTGAGAGGTCAGGAAATTACTGACCTCGAGATGGAGCAGATCAAGGCTTATATGGCTGAGCAAGGCGCGAGTACATACAAGGCCGCCTTGTGGCTTGCAGGTGAACACGGAATAGCTCAGATTCCGTTAGTTCGTGAAGATGCATCCCTGGGTACAGTTTCGTTGATGGCGCTTAATAATCGAGAGGTTGCAGGCGGACATTCTTCTTATGAAGTAATCAACCAATTTTCCCCTTCTGACGCCGACAGAGATAGAAGATTCGATGTATCACTGCTTGTCAATGGCATCCCTCTTGTCCACATCGAACTAAAGAATCAAGATCATCCCTACATGGATGCCTTTAGGCAGATACAAAAATATTGCCGGGAAGGGCAGTTTTGCGGATTATTTAGTTTCGTGCAGATGTTTGTAGTTTCAAATGGGACGGACACCAAATATATCGCCTCTAACATCAACGGAGAAATGGGCGAGAAATTTCTGACAAGTTGGGTCGATGAGGAAAACAAAAGAGTAAATGGTTATTTGGATTTTGCCAAAGCAGCACTCAATGTTCCGATGGCTCACCTAATGGTCGGTAAGTATTCCGTTATTGATGAGGCAAATAGACGGCAAATCTTACTGCGTCCTTACCAGATCCATGCCATTACTAAGGTGAGAGAAGCTTCGAGAAAAAATAATTCGGGTTACGTTTGGCATACGACAGGTTCGGGAAAGACACTGACTTCTTACACAGTAACGAAGAACCTTCTCGACATTCCGTCAATTGATAAAACGATCTTTTTAATCGACAGAAAAGACCTCGATAAGCAGACTTCCGATGATTTTCGTTCCTATGCTTATAACGACGATATAGACATCGATAAGACTGAAAATACTAGGGATCTCGAAAAGAAACTGTTAAGCAACACCAGAGTTGCTATCGTTACAACGATTCAAAAATTACAAAATATCATTCGAAAGTACTCAAGCGACTCCCTGGATGCTACTGCTCTGAAGAAGAAAAATAACCTCAGAAATAAGAGGATAGCTTTCGTAGTTGATGAGTGTCATAGGACAGTTTCGCCGCAGACAAAAAAAGAGTTAGATGATTTTTTTGGCGAGCCGGGAAGACCTAGTCTATGGTTTGGCTTTACAGGCACTCCAATCTTCGCTGAGAATAAAAGGGAGGCTCTTGGTAATCTTGCGCGTACAACTGAAGAGTTATATGGTCCAATTCTTCATAAGTACACGATTAAAGAAGCTATTCATGATGGCGCTGTATTAGGCTTTCAAATTCAATCGATGGGTAAGGGCAAGGAGTCGCTTCAAGAAATAGCACTTCAAAATAACCTCGAGACTCAGGACAAACTTGCAGACATGTCAGAGACTGACCTCGAAAAATTAGTACTCCGGCGTTGCGAGGCCAGCAATCAGGATCTCTATAACAATCCGACTCATCGGGAGAAGGTCGTTGATTACATATTGAACAGAAGCTCTGGAAAATTCAATATTAATGCAGGAGCAGGTAATACGTTCGAAGCCATGCTTACTTGCAGTTCAATTAAAGAAGCCCAAGCCTATTACAAACTTTTTAAAGAATTTAAAAACAGAGGAAAGATCAAGGAAGGCATTCTTTCCAAACTTCCGGATTTTCCAAAAGTAGCAATCACGTATACGGTTGGAGAAAATGAGGATGGGGCGCAGGTAAACCAAAAAGAAATGGCGGAGGCCCTAAAAGACTATAAGGAAATGTTTCCTAAGGCTCCTGCAGATATTTCCGATTTGAACGCTTACAACGCGGATCTAAATAAAAGGCTGGCTCGAAAAGAATCGAGATATAGAAGAAGGGAAGAACAGCTGGATCTAGTCATCGTTGTGGATCGGCTGTTAACAGGCTTCGATGCTCCCTGTCTTTCGACGATCTTTTTAGATCGGCCGCCCATGAAACCTCAGCATCTTATTCAAGCTTTTTCAAGGACAAATCGAATTTTCAACGCGACGAAGAGATACGGCCAGGTTGTGACACTTCAATATCCTTTGGAATACTCAAAGAAGATTGATGAGGCCTTGTTGCTGTACTCTAACGGAGGTGCTTCTGAAGTTTCAGCTCCTGCCTGGAAAACTATTAAGCATGATTTGAAGCAAGCAGCACAAGAGCTTAAAGCTTTAACAATATCCAGTGAAGACATAGATGAGTCATCTCCGGAGAGCATTGAGAAAATTAAACTTTTCGTCAGAGCTTTCCAGAAAGTTGACAGACTGCTGAGCAGCGCTCAGGTCTATGACGAATTTGAGGACGAAGAAGAACGTAATTCTTTGGGGATTACGGTTCAAAAGCTACAGTCGATGGCGGGGCTTTATCAAAACGCCCGCGAGAAAATCAAGAAAGAAGGAGGAGACGATCCCAATCCGCTCATGTTAGATCTTGATTACGAACTAGAAGCTGTTAAGTCGTTCGAGGTTAACTATAACTACCTAATGAATCTCATCCAGACCTTTGTTCCAAACGAAAAAACAACAGAGAAGACAGAGATTGATCCTAAGGCCGACGCTAGAGTGAAGAAGTTCATCGAATTGTATAAACGTAGCAATACTGCGATTGGCGAGATCATCGAAAAGTTTTGGGATGATTTAAAACAAGAGCCAAATAATTTTGCTGGCAAAGATGTCCTCGTGATTATGTACAGCCGTGTTCGAGAAATTCAAGACGTTGCACTTCAGATGTTTTCAGAAGAGTGGGCTGTTCCTATTGAGGAATTAAACGCCGTTAGGGATAGCTGGAATGGCGGAGAGGTACCGGAACTTAATGGTAACTACGATGAATATTCGGGTCGTCACGATGAGTCGAAACTGAGGTACAAGTATAATCTGCGCAAGGCTGCGAAAAAGTTATTCATTAACACTCTTGCACCTCTACAACAATTCTGAGCTGGTAGATTTAGTTTAGGCAACTGTTGCTAGTATAAATTTCTATAATTACGTTATCCAATTAGAATAAGAAGTATAATACGGCCATGAATGGAGGAATTTCATGGCCGGTCG
>OWIN01001571.1_pt1 | contig 8836 bp, 6 predicted proteins | sample 1732771 | NCBI WGS metagenome assembly OWIN01 (sample SAMN05065752, study PRJEB22554) | human gut metagenome | biome: ENVO:2100002; feature: ENVO:00000062; material: ENVO:00002003 | host: Homo sapiens | place: USA | reverse complement strand
CCGCCCGCGAACGCTATAACCTCCTGCTCGAAACACATCCGGAAATTATCAAACGTGCACCTCTGGCACACATTGCCTCTTATCTTTTGATGACACCGGAAACACTAAGCCGTGTGCGCTCCGGTGTTCTATGATTTTAGCGGCTTTTCCGGTATTCTTTAGGAGACATACCAGTGTAATGCTTGAAATACTTTCCAAAGAACGACTGGTTGGCAAAATTCAGCCGATCGGCAATCTCTTGTATATTCATACTTGAAGAATTCAGAAGTGCTTTCGCTTCCAGAATCACCAGTTCGTCTATCCACTCCCCCACCGTTTTTCCGCTGACCTCTTTTACTACTCCCGAAAGATGCTTCGGCGTCAGACACAACTGGTCAGCATAGAATTTCACGCTCCGTTCAGACTGGTAAGACTCCACTAAAGACTCATAAAAACGTTCGAAAATATATTCTTTCCGGCTTTTATTTTTCATGGTAGTAGCATTGGCTGGCGCATGATTGGTAAAGATATTACAAAGTTCAAAAAAGAACCCTTGCATCAAGCCCATTACCACTTCTTTACGATATAAAGCCTCCTTATTCTTCAACCGTTTTCTGATAAATGCATGATATTCCTTCACAGTCTCCTGCTCCTGCGGTGTAAGATTGAAACACGGGTAATCTTTCAGATAAAAGAATAAGGAAAGCACATTACTGATCTTAGGCAATGTCTCCAACAAGTTCTTCGACACAGCAAAGAATATCGCTTTAAAGTCGGAACTGAAACACCGCTGTTCGACAATCTGATTAGGCAGCGCGATCACCATTAATCCGGGGAACAGTTGGAACTCACGTAAACTAATATTAAAAGTACCAGTACCTTCCAGGCAAAGACCTACCGTCAACACCTCCAGTTTAGTCGGTCCATTATACAACGATATAACGCTCTCCGTATCGAAGAGCGCTATATCATTATCAACAACATCAATGTTGCCAGAATCTATATGTTTAGAATGAACTACCGAAGAAATACCTACTTTGGGAACATTTTGAATATACATACTCTCTCTTTTTTGCGACAAATATACCAGCATTTAATCAGATATACAAGCCGTTCAAGAGTATTATCAGACATAATGAACACTTTTAGTTACTTATTGAACAGACCGGAATAAATATACAGAATCACGTTGGGCAGCCGGCACTGTCCATTTCTCCGGAACAAACTTCCACTGATTCAGGGCTTTGGGGTTCATCGTACCTTTCTTTTCGATATAATTCATCAAATAGAAACGAAGATCTTTATCTGTAGAGAAAATTATGCGGTCCTTCAAATCCTCCTGCGGAATACCCGATCCTTTCGTCAACAGTTCTCCACCACCATTACCACGATAAGAATTTAAGGCCACTTTATATATCTTATCCATACGGAAAGGAGAACCGTCCGCCATGCTCGTAATCGTAATCTTTTCTCCCTTCGGTTTTGTCACGTCCACCGTATAAATAATGCCGGAAGCCGAGTCGAAATTAAAACTGAAGTTCTGGAAAGAAGCCCTGTCTTCCGCACCTTCCCGAGGTTTCTTCTTGAACCAGAGCAGATGATCTTCCGGTGACTTCATCTGGTTCGTCCACATATAATAAGACATCTCCAGAAAATCCTTAATCTCCTTTCCGGACAACGTCATCACATACAGCATATTCTCATACTTATACAAGTTGAACATATCACTGACAAACACATCCCCTTTCTTTATCTCCGCATCAAACGAAAGCGGAGCGGCAAAAGAGATGTCAGCTCCGGTTATATCGAGCTGTAAAGTATGTATCAAATCAATAAAAGCAGAAGGACCGAAGAAAGCAGGATGAGTAGAGATACTCTCGGTAAAAGTGCCGATCTTCTTGGATACAAACTTCTGCACCGTCTCATATTGCGGAGCAAAACGCTTCATGAAATCCTCGCTGATTCCGTAAGCTTCCGTTTCTGTCAACTCCCCTTTGACGTCCTTGCTCTGCACCTTTCCATCTTTCAGTTTCAAGGTCACATCGACATTAGACAATACAATTCCATTGCTGGCCGGATCGATAATCAACACCGAATCTCCGGCTACATTCATCACCTTCTTACATTCGCGGGCATGATCGTGTCCCATCAATACAATATCGAATCCAGGTACATTCTTCGCTACGTTAAGAGAAGCATTCTCATTGTATTTGCCCGACATTTTGAAAGCCTCCTGTCCGGCATGAAACAATCCGATCACCAAATCCGGATTCTCTTTTTCACGGATAATCTTCATCCATTTGCGTGCCGTCTCTTCCATATCATCGAAACGCAAGCCTTTCCACAGATTTTCAGAAAGCCATGCAGGGATGGCAGGAGTAATCATACCCAATACCACAATCTTCACGCCATCACGTTCCAACACCTTATAAGGAGCCAGATGGGGTTTTCCCGTAGACGTATCAATGATGTTGGCACCCAACACAGGGAAGTCACAAGTGGCTATCCAACGGTCGAACACAGCACGTCCCGTTTCCACATCATGGTTCCCCATATTACCGGCATCATATTTCATGAAATTCATCATTTCCGAACAAAGATGAGGAGACACCGTATCTATATAATTATAGTAATAGGCAGTAGGCTGTCCCTGCAAAATATCACCATTATCCAGCAATATCAGATTCTCTTTATACTGTTCACGCTCTTTCTGCACGAAAGAATAAATACGTGCCAGACTACCCTTCCACTCGTGGCGGGTTATAAAATTGTAAGGATAATAATTACCATGTACGTCACTCGTTTCCACAATCTTCAGCTTCACCACCTTTTCCTGCGCCGCAACAGACAGTACGAGACAGAAAAGCAAGCCATAAATAAATCCTATTCGTTTCATTCTTTTTCTATATTTAGCGGATGCGAAAATACGAACCGTGCCCCACCGGTATAGTCAGGATCGATCCATATACTTCCTTTCCATTTATGCACAATCAATTTACAGATAGACAATCCCAATCCGGTTCCCTGGGCGTACTCATTCAGCTTTTCAAAACGCTCGAACACAAGTCCCTGTTTTTCTTTCGGGATACCGCATCCGGTATCCGTTACCGAGAAAATAGCCATTTGCTTTTCCTCATTCACAGAAAAGTCCAAGGTAATCTTCCCGCGTTTCGTAAATTTGTCGGCGTTGGACAGCAGATTAATGATTACCTGTTGCATACGCTGCACATCCGTCACCATCCGGAAAGTTTCAAAAGAAGTGGAAAACAAGAACTGATTGTCCGACGACTGCCGTGAAAAACTAACAGAGGCAACCACCTGACTACACAACTGCACCACATCACATTCCTCCCACGTCAAAGTCACCCGGTTCGCCTCCAGACGTGAAAGATCGAGAATATCATTAATCAGACGAAGCAACAAATCCGAATTGGTTTTGATAATCTTATAATAAGACTGCTGTTCATCCTCCGTGCTACCGCCCATTGCCAGTACATCCGAAAAGCCGACAATCGAGTTCAACGGCGTCCGTATCTCATGACTCATATTGGCAAGGAAAGCAGACTTCAACCGGTCGGATTCTTCGGCTTTCTCTTTTGCCTCTATCAGTTTGGCTTCCGTTTCTTTCAAGGCAGTGATATCGTAGTTGACTCCAATCAATTCCACTTGGCCTTTTTCCGGCTCATAGAGATTCAACACTACATTGGTACGCACCCAGTTCCATTCATTCTTCGTACCGGGACGCAAAATACGCATCTCACCTTTGAAGGCTTTTGCTTTCCCTTTCTTTGCTTCTTCAAAAAAAGCAAGCATACGGGAACGGTCATCCGGATGCATTTTGGAGTAAACACCGACTACATCGGAAAGAGGTGTATTCTCATCCTCTCCCATATTCTTGAACCATTGCTTGATGGCATAGCCCTGACGATTCAGCAGATTGAGTTTGGCATATCCCACCTTGGCATAATCAGATATAAGAAGAAACAGATTCTCAAAATCAGAAATAGGCTTCAAGGCATCAATACGCTCCGTATTATCCATATTAATAAGGATATATCCGGTAAGGTTACCATGATTATCATATAATTTGCGGACTTTTGTATAAAGTTCAATGACACCGGCTTTCAATGGACGATAATACCCCGTGTGGCGGGCACATTCGAACGAATAACGGGCACGAAAATCCGTAATACTGCTCTTGCGTATACTCTCAAGTATCTGGGCATCCACATTCGGGTTTTCAAAGAAATTGAGTCCGATCACCTCCGACTTATCTGAAATTCCCAGAATATCCATATCCCTCTCGTTCAAATCCACCAGATTCCCCTCTTTATCGTAAATCTCCACCCCGGCAGGAATATTGGCAAAGATGTTTTTGAAGAGTCTTTCACTGCGTGCCAAAGCTGCTTGTTCGAAGATTACTTTCTCTTTCGCCCTGCGCAGTTCAAGGCAAATACTGATTACATTGGCCAAAGAAGACAGCCAGCGATAATCTTCGTCCGACCATGAAGCGGAACCATCCACCAAATCTACTCCCATAAATCCGTAGACATGATCATTGACTACCAATGGAGTCGCCATCAAAGCCTTAATTCCCTGACGGGACAACACCTCATATTCACCCTGCCCCATTCCAGGCATCGGCTTTAATGTTTCAAATAAAATAGGCTTCTTGCCCAATATCTGTGATGTCCACCACGGCATGAAGTCTACCGGAATTTCCTGCAATTTATTTATTTCCGCTTTTACTCCTTCCGCTACAACTTCATAGGTACAGTTATAAAAATGATTTTCTTCGTCCGTCTCGAAAATATAGGCACGTCCCGCCCGATAAAAAGCCAGAATATCTTTTAATATCTCATAAATTCCTGTCTCGACTTCTTCATCTTTCAGAAAACGGGACAAAGACCGTGAAATTGAGTTCTGATAATAAAGCAAATCATTGATACGGTGTGAGATGGTTTCCGTTTTTTCATATTCCACCTTTTCGACAGATTTCTGTTCAAAGTCTGCCGCATGTTCAGCCACATATTTCCATAAGGGGGCGGCGTTGAGTGACTGCATGATCTCATTGTTTTCCAGCAGTTGTTTCACTTCTTCAAAAGTCAGCAGATGTACAGACAAATCTTCGGTATCTTCCAGATGTTGATGATCTATCGGTTCGACATTCGTAGCTAGGAAGCAATGAGTCAGGTTGGTATGCGTACTCGGATTGGCAGATATCACCATGTATTCCTGCCAGTTTCCTTTTCCATATCCGGTCTCCTCCCACAGTTCGCGCTGAGCGGAAACTAATGGGGAAGCATCCTCTTTATCACAAACTCCGGCACAGAGCTCATAAGAGGTACGTCCCAATCTAGGACGATACTGACGGACAAATACAAATTTGCCGTCTTTGGTTATTGCTATCGTGTTTACCCAATCGGGATATTCAAGAATATAATATTCAGGGATGTGGTTTCCATTAGGTAATAGCATATCTTCGCAGCGAACTGTCAACCACGGGCGGCGAAACAGATATTTGCTACTTACTGTTTTCCAGGCCTTCTCTTTCTCTTCCATCATTATTTGGTTTGCTTGCGGCAAAAGTAATGATTTTAGCCGGATAACTATCGCTCTATACAAACAAATATCTGTTTTTTACTCGCAAGTGATCTCTATTGTCTGGACCTGTTCGAGGTACTTCTTTGTAGCACTAACCAGCGAACTCCCCATATAATACCAAAACATCAGGCTGATGATGATCATCAATGCACCGATCATCGCAAAACGACTTCTTTGTTCCAACATACTGCTACTCATATCTCTTCTCCTCTCTTATTTTATGTTTTACAAAGATAACACCGAAATGCTACAAAAAATTGACAAGAATGTTTCAAAAACCTTAAATATTGAATTTATTTAACCAACCGGAGGGAAATAGTCTCCTGCATACAGGCTGTTTTATCCTTCCGGAAATATTAATGTAACAATCTGCTACATTCAATTTAACGATTATTAGTTTATCCGCAAACTAGTTACTATCTTTGCACCCACTAACAACCCTTTTAATTACTATATGGCTTTTACTAATAATATTATGATTGTCCGGCATAAATTGCTGGCTGATCTCGTCAGACTCTGGAAAAACGACCAGTTAGTAGAAAAAATTGACCGTCTCCCTATTGAGCTGAGTCCGCGCAAATCAAAACCGCTGGGGCGTTGCTGCGTACATAAAGAACGTGCTGTATGGAGATACAAGACCTTCCCGCTGATGGGACTGGATATGACGGATGAACACGATGAAGTAACTCCTCTCTCCGAATATGCACGGATGGCACTGAACCGCCCGGAGCCAAGTAAGGAAAATATCATGTGTGTCATTGACGAAGCCTGTTCTTCCTGCGTACAGATTAATTATGAAATCACCAATCTTTGCCGGGGATGTGTGGCACGCAGCTGCTATATGAATTGCCCTAAGGATGCAATACGTTTCAAGAAAAACGGTCAGGCAATGATTGATCATGATACTTGCGTCAGTTGCGGTATCTGCCATAAGAGTTGTCCTTATCACGCGATTGTATATATCCCCGTTCCTTGCGAAGAATCCTGCCCGGTGAAAGCTATCAGCAAAGATGAGCATGGCGTGGAACATATTGACGAAAGCAAGTGCATCTACTGTGGAAAATGTATGAATGCCTGCCCGTTCGGTGCTATCTTTGAGATTTCACAAACCTTTGATGTACTGCAACACATCAAGAAAGGAGAAAAGTTGGTAGCTATCATCGCTCCGTCTATCCTCGGACAGTTCAAGACTTCTATCGAACAGGTATACGGTGCCTTTAAAGAAATAGGATTCACCGACATTATCGAAGTAGCCGAAGGAGCCATGATGACCACCAGCAACGAGGCACACGAACTGCTGGAAAAACTGGAAGAAGGACAGAAATTCATGACTACCTCCTGCTGTCCTTCATACATTGAACTGGTAGAAAAGCACATGACGGAAATGAAACCGTACGTTTCTACCACAGGATCACCGATGTATTATGCGGCACGAATCGCCAAAAAGAAACATCCGGATGCGAAGATTGTATTTGTCGGTCCGTGCGTAGCCAAACGAAAAGAGGTACGCCGTGACGATGCTGTAGACTATATCCTGACATTCGAGGAAGTAGGTTCTATCTTGGATGGAATGGACATTCAGCTGGAACAGGTGAATTCTTTCTCTATACTGCATACTTCCGTCCGTGAAGCACATGGTTTTGCACAAGCCGGTGGTGTGATGGGAGCCGTAAAAGCATATCTGAAAGAAGAAGCGGACAAGATCAATGCTATCCAAGTGTCGGATATCAACAAAAAAAATATAGCCTTGCTGCGCGCCTGTGCCAAAACAGGAAAAGCAGCGGGACAGTTTATCGAAGTGATGGCTTGCGAAGGTGGCTGTATCACCGGACCAAGTACGCACAACGACATTGTTTCAGGACGTCGTCAATTAGCACAAGAACTGCTCAAGCGGAAAGAAAGCTATGAGACAATGGATAGATAAACTGCAAGAAGAAAGGACACTCCAACCGGAAGAATTCCGGCAACTGCTGACCGAATGTGACGGAGAATCATTGCGCTATATCAATAAACAGGCGCAAGAAGTCAGTCTCCGTCATTTCGGAAACCGGATTTTTATTCGCGGACTGATTGAAGTCAGTAACTGTTGTCGAAATAACTGCTACTACTGCGGTATCCGGAAAGGGAATCCGAATCTGGAACGTTATCGGTTATCCACAGAAAATATACTGAATTGTTGCAAGCAGGGGTATGACCTCGGCTTCCGTACTTTTGTGCTGCAAGGGGGAGAAGACCCCGTACTGACAGATGAACGGATAGAGGATATAGTTTCAACGATTCGCCGGAGTTATCCTGATTGCGCCATTACACTGTCACTGGGCGAAAAGTCGCGGGAAGCATACGAGCGTTTCTTTCAGGCAGGAGCCAACCGCTATCTGTTGCGTCACGAGACTTATGACAAAGAACATTATCAACAACTGCACCCTACCGGTATGTCATGCGAGCATCGTCTGCAATGCTTACGGGATTTAAAGGACATCGGCTATCAGACAGGCACCGGAATCATGGTAGGCAGTCCGGGACAGACTATAAAACACCTGATTCAGGATATTCTGTTTATCGAACAGCTTCGCCCCGAAATGATTGGTATCGGCCCCTTCCTGCCTCATGGTGAAACGCCTTTTGCCCAGTCTCCCAGCGGAACCGTGGAACAGACGCTCCTTTTATTATCCATCTTCCGTCTGATGCATCCGTCGGCGCTGATTCCGGCAACTACGGCACTGGCTACCCTCACTCCCGACGGACGGGAACGGGGAATACTGGCAGGCGCCAATGTAGTCATGCCCAATTTGTCGCCACAGGAAGAACGCAAAAAGTACAATCTGTATAATAACAAAGCCTCCCTCGGAGCGGAATCTGTGGAGGGACTCAACATATTGCAACAGCAGCTGGAAAAGATCGGTTATCAAATCTCCTTCTCCAGAGGCGATTACAAACAATAAAGAAATGTATAAAATAGATTCACCCCAAGCAGAAGAATTCATTCATCATGAAGAGATTCTGGAAACTCTTGAATATGCACGGAATCACAAAAATAACCGCGCATTCATAGAACAGCTGATCGAAAAAGCCGCTCTTTGCAAGGGACTGACGCACCGTGAAGCAGCTACCCTGCTGGAATGTGACCAACCTGACCTGATAGAACGAATCTTCCATCTCGCCAAAGAAATCAAACAGAAGTTTTACGGCAACCGTATCGTTACTGTCTCTTATACACATCTCCGAGCCCACGAGACACTGAGCGATCTCGTAT
>OWIN01001537.1_pt1 | contig 8999 bp, 1 predicted proteins | sample 1732771 | NCBI WGS metagenome assembly OWIN01 (sample SAMN05065752, study PRJEB22554) | human gut metagenome | biome: ENVO:2100002; feature: ENVO:00000062; material: ENVO:00002003 | host: Homo sapiens | place: USA | reverse complement strand
GGGATTCCGACCGCTTTTTGCCTACCGGTAAAGTGTCACTCATGTCAAAACGTCATCCGGAAGGCCAGCAAAGAATCCATTACCATCACACTGAAGCCGGTAAGATGTCATAAAAGTAAATAGATTCTTCGCTCAGTGTCATATTGCTGCTTCCCATCTTTCTCACAAGATATTCTTACCCCTGCTCAGAATGACGGCGGACGGTAAGACGTCATCCGTAGCGTCGGTGAAGGATCTATTACCGTGATGAGGAAGCCGGTAAGGCGTCATCAGAATAATAGATTCTTCACTTAATGTCATGTTGCTGTTTACCTGCTTTCTCACACAGCATTCTTGCCTCCGTTCTAATGACGGGGTACGGAAGTCGTCATAATGACAGAAAACGTTAAGCGTTATAATGACAAGAAACGAAAGACGTCATCCTGAACGCAAGCGAAGGATCTATTACCGTGATGAAGAAAAAGATAAACGGAAAAGGACTGCCTTCCCATACCCGGGAAAGCAGTCCTTTCGTTTCTTCTTATTCAGTTCTCATAGCAAAGCTTTCTTCTATTCCCCTTTTGGAAGCATTCATCATCCTCAGAAGCTGAAGCGGATGCCTGCGTCTATTCTCCACTTGCTGGAAACATCAGCCCCGAAGTTTCTCGTGTAGGTTCCGTACAGATAGGTGTTCCTGTTCACCAGCCAGCTTCCTCCTACTTCTACGTCTACCCAGCTGTCTTTCAGGTCTACTTCTGTCCCGCTCGTCGGTTCGTTTTCCGCACTGAAGATGCTCTTCACTTTCCCTCCGAATTCATGGGCCAGCGCTATCTTCGCGAACAGGTTGCTTCTTTCTGTCTCTTTTCCTATCCCCAGTCCGATTCTCCCTATCACGCTGTTTATTCCGTCCTGGTGGATGTGCATTTTCTTCCCCCCTGCATAGTCGCTTACGGCGTCATAGTCTTTTCCCCCTAAGTGCCCTGCGGTGAGTTCAATGCTCGGGTCTATGTAGAAGCCGTTTTCTTTCTTCATCCGCTTCCCGTATTCCATGCTCAGCGACAGGCCGTTTGTCCTGTACTTCCCTTCCAGGCGGTGGTTCATTTCGTTGTATACGGTGTAGTCGTTCTTGATGTGGCTTCCTTTCAGGATGACGTCTATGTACTGCCCGTCTTCTTTCTGCATGGTTCCGTACAGGGCAAGGCTTGCCAGCTTCCCTTTTCCTGTCCCGTTTGCATAGGTGTCCTTCCCTGTTCCGTAGTCCAGGGCCGCCCCGATGGTCCAGTTTCCTTTTTTCTTGTCGTAACCTACCTGGGCTATGTCATAGGTTTGTTTGAGGTAGGTGTTCTGTTTGTCTATCTTGTTCTTTCCGCCCAGGTATCTGGCCCAGATGCCGTTTTCTTCTTTGGCCAGTCTTATGTCTCCCATTCTTCTCTGCAGATCGTTGTTGTTTCCTCTCCACAGAAGGACGGCAGAGGTCATGGCTGTTTTGGCGCCTTTCATCATCTGGGTTTCTTTGCTTCCATAAATAATGGGAGGCTTCGGCTTGGGGTTCGGGTTGGGATTGGGATTGGGATTGGGGTTCGGATTGGGATTCGGGTTCGGATTATCTTCTGTTGCCGGGGTGTAGAGGTACTGGCCTTGTCCTGTTCCGGCTTTGTAGGTCATGGTTTCCAGTCTCTTTGTTGCTGATTGGGCTGTAAGGCCTTCTGCAATTTCTACCGTCCCTGTCAGGTTCTTCTCGCCTTTTGTATAAGCTTCATAGTACAGCTTGTTCGCCAGTTTGTTCAGTGTAGCACTCACAAGGTTTTTATCCGCTGCTTTTGTGGATGAAGTATTGAGACCTTTGTTATCTGTACGGAGAGTAATATGCGAGCCTTCACCGGCATGTTTTACCACAAAATCTCCCCCGATAATATTTCCATCAGAGCTGTGGTCATAATATACCATTTCATATCCGTTATAATTTTCAACCGTAATAGGCTTGTTTTCTTTTTGATGGATGATTCCCCGCTCTGCTTCCGAAGCTCCGCCAATCAATTTTCTTACCTTGCTCCCCGTATAAAGATATGAATCTTTATTCTCTCTTTTCTGCACTGCTGCAGCACGCTCCGTGCCAATCCATCGGTTTTCCCATAGGCCACCGTTCTTCAAATAAATATCTATACCTGACTGATGCGGATTATTTCCATTTTCAGCAAATTCATTCAGCACGCCGCCAGTCAGTTTAGACTTACTTGTAGTGAGTGCAATAGAAACAAGAGAAGCATGGTTTCCCGGATTGGGGTCATAGCCGTAGTTTTTGTTGATAACACCAAGATTACCATAAACTTCTACATCTTCCATACCCGGCTCATTTCCATTAGTACCGGTATTCATAAATACCGAACCTTCTTCAGCAAGCATTGCATATGTTTCGGATGTCTTAATTTCATGGGTTTTGATCTTTCCGCCGCGAACCGTAATAAATCCATCCTTGTTTGCCTGAAGAGCAACTCCGGTAACGTCCATATCTACATTGCCGTTAACTGTAAATTTCGAGTCTCCATGGCTTCCATCACCCGTTTTTCCGCCATAACCGGCATAAATCCCGCTCATATAATAATGGGCGACATCTGCCCCTAAAGACGCCCCTCTGGTGGCAGGCACAGCATTTCTTAGCGTCAGTTTCAGATTTCCGTTAACTGTCACCTGTCCTCCATCCAACAGGTATATCCCTGTCACATTATTATTTTCTTTTCCATTTGCAACACCGGAGCCGGAGACATCAACAACCACATCTTCATTCCATGTCTCCTTCTTATCATCTCCCACATAATATCCTATTGTTTTTCCCTGTCCATGTTTAGTAATAGTCTTTGGAAGCTTTGGATCAACTGCCGGGGCGTAGAGGTACTGCCCTTGTCCATCTGTCTTTTTATATGTGATATTCCCTGCTTTCATGCTGGCAGACTGCGCAGTGAGACCTTCGGCAATTTCTACTTTCCCTGTCAGGTTATTCTCACCTTTTGCATAGGCTTCGTAGTATAGCTTGTTTGCCAATTCATTAAGCACCTCACTTACACGATTTTTATCTTCTGCCTTCACGGAATCCATAGGAAGCCCTTTATTATCTGTAATTAAAGAAATTTCTGAATTCTTCCCCTCTCTCTTGTGCGCTTTTGCAATGATGACATTCCCTAATTTTCCAAATATTTTCTTTTGTCCGGCATCTTCATTCTTAATCTTATTTCCGTCTTTATCTACTTTATCACTTCCATCCGGATTTTTTGCAAACTCAGGCACGACATAATTCAGATCATGCTCCATAAAAAGTTTTGTACATCCGTCTAAATTGTCAATGTACAGATCAGAAGCACTGTTTTGAATAATATTGCCTGCGCTGCTCTTATCATTCCCTCCATGAAGCCAGGTTACATGACTTGAAATATCACTTATATAGTTAGAACCGCTCCAAGGATTGTATACAATTCCTGTATTATTCCACACCGCACCATTTCTTAGCCACATATTCTGCGTACCGGCTCCGGCAAATTCACCGGTAAACTTGGAATCACCTGTAGTCAATCCGATATTAATTATACCGCCCGTACCATACCAGGTCGTCATGGTCGTCGCATGTCCCTCGATTTCCACAGGATTATTTCCGGCATCTGTTACGTTACCATCTGCATCAGTTATCATATTGACATCAATACGGGCTTTTTCACTGTTGGTCCACATAGAATCATAATTTTTGGCAATTAATCTTCCGCCGCCCACACTGATATAGCTGCCGTTCTCCCTTGCGAACATAGTGGCTGCTCCGCCTTCGGTTTCTATATCCACAAGGCCTTTAATAATTATAGAGTTGCCCGCACTTTTCGGCTGCGTGAATACCTCCAGCGCGCGATAATTCATTTCATAACCGGCAGATGAAATGCCTCCACGGATTTTTACAGCATGTTCCGGTTTGTTATCATTATTGATGATTACATGAGAACCATGGTCGGTAGGTTGCGCTGTCGATACACGAATACCGCTTCCATAATAATAATTAATATTGGTATTGATATTGATAGCACCGGGATTATCAAATGTAATCGTTCCCTCTCTGTATGCAGCTATTCCTGCAGAAGTCCACATCGGCTGTGATCCGGTTGTTCCTTCCTCTGGAGAAATATCTGTCTGGATATGTAAATCATGTCCTGTCATATCTATCGTATAGGAAGGTCCGCCTTTAGACTGTGAGCTTTCTGCTCCGAATCCGCCGGCATATTTATCGTCGCCAAAATTATTGATAGTTCCTATGTACAAACCTCCCCAGCCAAAAGAACGAGGATCCTTTGTCATCTTATTGATGATGGTTGTATCATTATCAAATCGGTAGATTAACTTGCCATTTTCTTTTTTTATATTCTTTTCGTACGTCTTATCGTATTTCGGATTACCAAAAATAAGAGCTGAGTACGGGTACTGTATCAATTTAGCTTTATGTCCCTGACCTGTCGACTTATCCCAATCAACATCACTCAAAGACTTTGCAACAGATGCGGAAGTCAGCCCTTCCTCGATCTCAACCGTTCCTTTTAACTGATTTTCTCCTGAAAGAACACCCAAATAGTAAACCTTGTTGGCTAAACGTTCCAGCACAGATTCTACCAACCCATGATTGGATATATCAATGCCTTCCGCAGATGTGGAAATCGTTACCGTCGAATTTACGGAACTGTATTCCGTCTTGGTATCCGATCCTGTTCCAATTCCCTCCTGAGAAGTTATGAGCGGCTCCGCCTTTTTTATATGAACTTCCCCACCAAGAATCGTATCAGGTGCATTTTTATCATGTTGATAGCTAAAAGTAAATTGTCCGGAAAGTTTATCGATATGTAAATCAGCCTTTCCCATATTAATATAAGAACGTTTTACTGAAGATTTACTTCCTGTCAAAGTTCCAATAGATGGGATTTTAACTAAATCAGGTATATTCCAGAGAGCACCGGAATCCATCTTCAAATTATTGATAGATTCATTAGCAGAGGAACCGCCCCAAACACCGTTGCTTCCAATTATCAGATCCTTGGTACTGTTGAAATTGCCGCTCCAATTTCCATTAACCGTCAAATTGACATGTCCAACTGCATTGCCTGTAAAGGAACCCATGACATTTGCTGTCACCAGGCTCTTTTCATCTTCATCAGTCCTGATATCACCTTCCACATCACCCAACCTGGCTTTGATAACACCGCCGGTTTTTGCCAGTACAGCCGTACCAAATCCATTGGTTTTCAGATTGGCCGCACCTGCATTATCAGCCCAGAGAATCTGTCCTCCATCATGGGCATACAATCCCAATCCTTTTTTCACATCTATATTTGCCTTAACGCCGGGATCTTTAAACTGAATAATCCCTTGGCGTTTTGATTCAATACCGACAGATTCTTCATCCTCATCCGACTCAACAGTTATTAAATAAATTCCATCCCTACCGCCTAAAAACAAATGACTTTTTTCATTCTCAAGCCTATTTCCTACAACTATTCCTTTTGATACATTCCCTTTGACCAGAATATCCGTTTTGGAACTTTCTATCGTGATCTTTCCCTTGCCATCATGATAAATGCCATAAGCCTCTGCTCTTCTATCACCGCTATTTGTTGTATCAGAAATGATTTTCAACTCATTGTTTGAAGTCGATGCCTCTCGCTTATGGCTTAATATAAGATCCTTTTCTCCTCCACGGATTCCTGTATAAATGTGGTCTTTCCTTTTCTTGGAATGATCTGGTTGGATGATATATCCATCCCCATATGCAAGGAATAATTTACCATCCGCACCCAAATCATACTCTGTTCTCTGGGCATCCGCTTCCAAAGTAGTTCGATACAATGCGCTTGTCAGATCCGACAACTTGCCAATCGTATCAGAAGGATAAGACTGACTGTCATAATCGAAATTTACATGATCGGTATTAATATCATATTTCCTGAGAACTGTCCCATCACTTCCGACAATTTCCACATAAGCAGTGACATGATATCGGTCTTTCGGAAGTTTATTAATAACTTTTCCTGCTAACGCCTGTGTCGCTTCCTTGATATCTGACGGTTCAAGACTTTCGAAATCGCTTTCTTTTAGTCGTAAATGCAAAGAAATATAATTCCCGTTCTTATTACTCCCAACATTAATAACCCCACCGGTTAAGGTCTTATTTGCTTTATTCCATGAATAACTATAAATATTATTGACCTCTGCAGCAGGATCTGCAATTTGCACACCGTTGGCGTTGTCAGGAGTTGTCATATCTATTACTTCCGCATGAGATATTCCTCCGACTCCAACAACTCCTATGGTAAGTAAAGATAACACACAACTCTTCAACCACCTTTTCCGCATACTACTCTTCATAATATTCTCCTTACACCACAAAATACACACTGATATATACCCACTAAGTTATTCTAATGATACTCTCTTATTATGATCCAAAGGGATCTCTCTATATAGCTGAAGATCCCCTTAGATCAAAATATTGTATTCTTTAATCACTCAAACACTCAGAAGCTGAAGCGGATGCCTGCGTCTATTCTCCACTTGCTGGAAACATCAGCCCCGAAGTTTCTCGTGTAGGTTCCGTACAGATAGGTGTTCCTGTTCACCAGCCAGCTTCCTCCTACTTCTACGTCTACCCAGCTGTCTTTCAGGTCTACTTCTGTCCCGCTCGTCGGTTCGTTTTCCGCACTGAAGATGCTCTTCACTTTCCCTCCGAATTCATGGGCCAGCGCTATCTTCGCGAACAGGTTGCTTCTTTCTGTCTCTTTTCCTATCCCCAGTCCGATTCTCCCTATCACGCTGTTTATTCCGTCCTGGTGGATGTGCATTTTCTTCCCCCCTGCATAGTCGCTTACGGCGTCATAGTCTTTTCCCCCTAAGTGCCCTGCGGTGAGTTCAATGCTCGGGTCTATGTAGAAGCCGTTTTCTTTCTTCATCCGCTTCCCGTATTCCATGCTCAGCGACAGGCCGTTTGTCCTGTACTTCCCTTCCAGGCGGTGGTTCATTTCGTTGTATACGGTGTAGTCGTTCTTGATGTGGCTTCCTTTCAGGATGACGTCTATGTACTGCCCGTCTTCTTTCTGCATGGTTCCGTACAGGGCAAGGCTTGCCAGCTTCCCTTTTCCTGTCCCGTTTGCATAGGTGTCCTTCCCTGTTCCGTAGTCCAGGGCCGCCCCGATGGTCCAGTTTCCTTTTTTCTTGTCGTAACCTACCTGGGCTATGTCATAGGTTTGTTTGAGGTAGGTGTTCTGTTTGTCTATCTTGTTCTTTCCGCCCAGGTATCTGGCCCAGATGCCGTTTTCTTCTTTGGCCAGTCTTATGTCTCCCATTCTTCTCTGCAGATCGTTGTTGTTTCCTCTCCACAGAAGGACGGCAGAGGTCATGGCTGTTTTGGCGCCTTTCATCATCTGGGTTTCTTTGCTTCCATAAATAATGGGAGGCTTCGGCTTGGGGTTCGGGTTGGGATTGGGATTGGGATTGGGGTTCGGATTGGGATTCGGGTTCGGATTATCTTCTGTTGCCGGGGTGTAGAGGTACTGGCCTTGTCCTGTTCCGGCTTTGTAGGTCATGGTTTCCAGTCTCTTTGTTGCTGATTGGGCTGTAAGGCCTTCTGCAATTTCTACCGTCCCTGCCAGGTTCTTTTCTCCGTTTTTGTAGGCTTCGTAGTACAGTTTTCCTGCCAGTGCGTTCAGGGTTTCGCTCACCAGATTCTTGTCGGCCGCCTTGCCCGAAGAGGTATTCAGGCCTTCGCTGTCTGTCAGCATTCTGACTTTGGATCCGGCAGCAGCTTTGCCTATATGGAAATTGTTCCCTTTTATATTTACAGGGTTTGCATTGTCATGGGCATAAACCAGGGTCACGCTTCCATTGTATTCTCCTATTTCTGTTTTTCCTTCTCCTGATTGTGTCATGTCTACGGTTCCGCTTCCGCCCAGTTTTCTCAGTTTTGTCTTTCCTGTGTTTTTCCAGATGCTGTCGACTGTCACGTCTGCTTTTCCGTTATTGCTCTTCCCTTCCCAGCGGGCTTTGTCTCCCAGGGTCAGTTCTACTTCTCCTGTTCCGGTGATGTCTCCTATCAGGGCAGCTTTTTCTCCTTCAAGGGTGGCGCTGACGGATGATCTTGTTCCTGCTTCTATTCCCTTGATTTCTGTTTTCTTGTCCGGGTTGTTTATGAGGGTCAGACTGCTTCCGTTGTCTGCTTTCAGTTTCTCTATGTTGTATTCTCCTCTTCGGAGCGCTATCGAACTTCCTGTCCCTTCTGCTTCCACACGGCCGCTTTCTATTTTTCCTCCTGTCATGGAGAGGAATCCGGCTCCGGATGTTTGGATGTCTCCTTTGGCTTCTACGTCTTTGGTTTCAACTCTTCCTCCTGCCGCACGGATTTTCCCTTTGATGGTTCCTCCATTGGTCAGGCTGACTTTGCTGTTTCCCAAGGCTTCTATAGCCGTATCTTCTGCGGTGATGTCACTTCTTCCGTCTATGGTAACGGTGCTTCCGTTTTGGGCTTTGATTCCGTCCCTGCTTTCCATTCTTGTGTTTCCATGGATTTTGACGGTTCCGTTACCTGCTGTTACGGCTGTACCGTTTGCCGCCTTCACATCCAAAGTTTTGGCTGTGATGTCCACATTGTGGCTTTCGGCAAGGATTCCCCTGTCTTTGGCAGCCAGTACCAGCCTGCCTTCTGCATTTACTTTCAGGTCTTTGGTTCCTGCCGATATGGCGGTATCTGCCTGTATTTCTGCCGGGTCTTTTGTAAAGCGGTAGGTGTTTTCGGCGGCTTTATAGATGCCCGCGTCTGTATAGGCTTTTTCTGACGGGACACTTCCATCCATGGTTTGTTTCATCGGATTGATGATTTGTTCGTCAGGAATGTCTGTTGCCGGGGTATAGAGGTACTGTCCCTGTCCGTCTCCAAACTTATAGGTGATGTCACCTATTCTCAGGCCGGCTGCAGATGCGGTAAGTCCTTCGGCAATTTCTACTTTGCCGGT
>OWIN01001506.1_pt1 | contig 9159 bp, 3 predicted proteins | sample 1732771 | NCBI WGS metagenome assembly OWIN01 (sample SAMN05065752, study PRJEB22554) | human gut metagenome | biome: ENVO:2100002; feature: ENVO:00000062; material: ENVO:00002003 | host: Homo sapiens | place: USA | reverse complement strand
AGTAGCTTCGGCACCTCCTAAAATGAGTGATAATCCATAATGGGAGGCTGATCGGTTGATAGTCTTGAACCCCATTTGTTGCAGCATGTGATGAAATTTGGGTACTCCATATCTTTGTAACATGGTGACAGCCGGGATATTCAATGAGCGGGCAAGAGCTTCGGAAGCGGGGACGGCTCCTTCAAACTGCATGCTGAAGTTTTGTGGAGTAAAGCCGTTGATATTAACGGGTACGTCCGGTAACAGCATTTGCGGTAATAGACTTCCCTCCTGTAGCATGGCACCATAGAGAAAGGGTTTTAAAATACTGCCTGTACTTCTGGGAGCTTGAATCACGTCTACTTGATTCCCCCCTTGCTTACGGTCGAAATGTACATTTCCGCAGTATGCTACCACTTGATTGGTGGGAATGTCTATAATTAGGATAGCCAGGTTACGGATATCACTTCGATTAAATTCATTGCTCCACCGTTCCGCCAAACTCTCTATATGGGTTTGTATTCCTTTATCGATGGTTGAGCGGGTATATAATCCGTTTCTTTCCTGATAAAAGCGGGTAACCAGATGTGGGGCTATTTGAGGAAGAGGATGCGGTTCGTCGGGTAACGGTTCGCTGATAGCCAGTTCATAGGTGGACGCATCGATAATCTCTTCTTCAAAAAGTTGTTTCAATAAACGGTTGCGTTTGGAAAGAAGTGTTTTTCGCCCTTTGGATAGATGAATCATGGCGGGGGCATTGGGCAGGACGGCCAGCATGGCTGATTCCGCCCATGATAAATCTTCGGCAGAATGACCGAAGTAGCGCCAGGCAGCAGCATCCAGTCCTACTACATTTCCTCCGAATGGTGCATGAGAGACATACATGGATAAGATTTCCTCTTTGGAAGTCCGGAACTCCAAACGGGTAGCCCAGATCATTTCGATGACTTTCTCTCCGATAGTTCTGGGTTTGTTCCGGGCGAGACGGATGGTCTGCATGGTAAGGGTACTACCTCCGCTTACAACACGTTTGTTCTTTAAATTCTGATAGAGTGCCCTTCCGGTAGATAACGGATTAACTCCCCAATGGTGGTAAAAGTGTTTATCTTCAAAGGTAATAAGGCATTGTTTGATTTTCTCGGGTGTTGTCTTTCGGGGAGGAAACCGCCATTGACCATCCGAAGCGATACGTGCTCCCAGTAATTCTTCGTTTCGATCAGTCACAACGGTAGAGTAGGGTACATGAAACAGTTGCCGGGGAAGGCAAAAGATGTATCCTATCATCAAAAGAGCAATGCTTATTGTCATTACTTTCTTAGTAACAGATAATCGTTTGAAGAATTTATATATAGGATTCATTTAAATGTTAAGAGCTAAGAGACATATCTTTGTGACAAATGATTAGGTACGAAATAATTAGGCACGGATTACACGGATTTCACGGTTCTACTCGTTAACCAAAACCGCGTAATCCGTGTAATCCGTGCCTGAAATTTATCGACTGACAGTTGTTCTTCCCGCTTTGCTGCGTGCCTGTACGTTTACATCATACATTGCTTCACATTGAACGGCAGGAAGAATAAAGTTACCTGCATAAGTCGCTTGCAGTCTGACAGTGAACACTTTCGTTTCACCACGACGCAAATTGAAATAAGTTAATACCCTGTCATCGCGTATATCCAGATAATTATATTTGCTGACGGATTTACCGGAACCGTCGGCTGCTCCGCTTTCCGTTTCGGGGGCAACCATTCTTTCGTTGTATATTTCCCAACCGGACGGTATGATATGCGTCAGTGCCAGATTGGTGTAATCGGAAGTTCCGCTAATATTGGATATGGAAGTGATAGCCATAAAGTCAGTTCCCTGTATAATATCATTGACAGAGATTGGTGTACCGTTCAGGTTGGCATATCTTATATCCATGCGAAGATTGTCGCTGATGGCCGGTAATGTATCGTTCAACAACTGTGTGCGTGTGATAAGGTCTACGCTAAGCGCTCCTTTTCCTTGATTCTTCACAGCAATCATACCGGATTTGGGAGTGGTGGCGATTTCCTTTTCAAACACAGCTTTAGCCGATTTCACGGCAGGCTGTTGTTTGTCGTTCCATGTCCATACGAAATCCAATGTACCTGACAGCTTTTCAGCCAGACGTCCCATTGCCATAAGAGCAAAAGCGGTGGATTGTGTACTGAACCACTCCTCTTGTGACAGATTCTTTGAAACGACTTTTGCCTGCTGCAAAGCATCCCGTTCCCGGTTCATCAGGATCAGTGTTTCCAGAATCATAGCTTCATCACGGTCGGAGGAACCGTAAATCTGATTCATGGAGGAGTAGGGGCTTACTGTTGTTTCCGCATTATACACCAGTTCTTCAGCCGGTTTCATCTTTCCGGTCAGTGCATAGGTTGCTGCCAGTCTCCATTTAGCCTGAATGGATAATCCTGCCTGTTCTTTCATCCGGTTCATGGCCCCATATTCCGGTGCTCCTGCCAATGCAAGCGTATATAAACGGAAAGCCTGTTGCAATTCCGACTGCCATTGTTGCCAGCCGCTTGCATCCTGCGGCATCCGCCAGTTTTGTGCGGCAGCACGTTGAAAACGCTTCCACTTGTTCAGTACATTCGAATGAACGGCGTATCCTTTTTCTTGTGCCAGTGTCAGGAACATTCCTGCATAAGAACTGATCCATTCGTCGGCAACAGCATTTCCCGGCCAATATACAAATCCGCCATTGGGGAGTTGACGACCATAAATCTGCCGGATAGCTTCCTGTACATTTGTCTTTATCTTTTCGGCTTCTATCTTATCTATTGTTTTGAATTGACCGACAAACAGAAGAGGCAAAGCCTTGGAAGTCAACTGTTCCGTACAATGGTGCTGATAGTTATATAAGAAGTCGAACCGGCGGCTGATATCAACCGAAGGTATGCGTGATACTTCCAGCTTTATCTGGTTATTTGCAGAAGAACTGCTTAGATTGTATGAAAGTTCTTTGCTTTGTCCGGCTTCTACCCATTGACTGTTGCGCAGGGTTACTACCGGATTCGGGTTGCGTACTTCTATTTCAATGGTTTCTTTAGTTTGTTGTCCGCCACCATTGGCTGTCAGATGGATGGTAGCCTTTCCTGTTTTACTACCTGTTTTTAAGGTAAAGAACACGAGCTGGTCACCCGGTTGGCTAAATTTGAGCGACTGTTGGTTGGCCCCTACAATCTGTACTCCTCCACCGGATGCCTGAAGTGATACGGTTACATTCTTCACTTGATTTTCCATCGCAAAGATATTTACCGGAACGGTGATTTCTTCCTGAATACTAAGCACACGGGGCAAGGTGGACAACATCATTAACGGAGTCCGCACGAAAGCCGTTTTTTCCGCATTGCCGTACGCTCCCTCTTGTCCGGCAACCACCATGGCACGTACCGAACCTACATACATCGGAAGTTTCAGCGTATGCGTCTGGCTCTTACCTTTTCCCAGATAGAAAGGACCTATAAACTTGACTACCGGTTTGAAGCGGTTTGCTTTTGCATCGGCAGGTTTTAATGTGGCGTCTCCACCCGTACTGAAAAGTGAACTGTAACTTCCGGCGGAAGCTCCCAATACATTATCATACATATCCCATGTCCGGATGCCGAGTGCTTCGCGTGAATAGAAATCATTCCATGGGTCCGGGGTTTTGAAATTGGTAAGATCCAGCAAACCGTCGTCTACAATAGCTAATGTATAAGTCATCGGTTTTCCGGTCTTTTCGCTGACGGTCACATTGAAGTTGGTTTCCGGGCGTAACACTTCCGGCATCTGTATCTGCGGTTGCAACACCGTCTGACTGTTAGTCACGAATACCGGAACGACGCCATACATACGGATAGGCAGGTCATTGACTGTTTGCGCGTGAGGCTGTAACAGACTGATATGCAGATATACATTCGGAGTCATCTCTGGTGTAATCTTGAATGTATATTTCGTATCTCCTCCGTTGGAAACCTCTATCCATTCTTGTCGTAATACGGTAGAACCGTTTTCTATGGATACCAGTGCACGTCCTCCCGCTGCTGCAGGAATGATTGCTGTGGCTGTTTCTCCTATTTCATAAGAATCTTTGTTCAGGGAGAAAGCAAGCATCTTGATACCGCTGGGATCAGTTTTGCTCGAACGTCCCCGCCATTCCGGCCAGTCAACATAAACTGTACCTCCGGTGGCATGTCCACTCTCTTTATCTTTCACGTAAACCAGGTAGCGTCCCCATGACGGATAATCGATACGGAATTTGAAAGATGCTTTTCCGCCTCTTGTCTGTAAATTGCCGCTGGCAACAGGAGTGATGGAACTGTTGTTGATATACGTTCCGAAAGATTCACCACTGTTTTCCCACCACCAACTCCAGCCGATGCGGTATATTTTGTATTCCAGATTAGAACTGTTCACTAACTGTCCCTGCGTGTTTACAGTTACAATATCGAATACATGATCTTTGTCAGTTTCAATATATTTGCCTTTTGGCTGGTTCAGATTGATACCGACATAAGAGGTGAATGGTGAGAATGGAATTGTTTGAGTGTAGATGCTGGCATCTCCTCCCGGTTCGAACACGCGGGTGGTGAAAGTGGCGTTCAGCATACCCGGCGCTTCCGTTGCGGTCGGAACTTTCAGCATGACATTTGCTTTTCCTTCTGCATCCAGTGTGCCGTCAAATATATCTGTTTTGATAGTCGTGAAATCCGTAGCCGGATTGTTAAAGATATATTGTCCGTAATTCTTAAACTGTGTATTCACTTTCGATAAAGACATTTCTACTTTGGCTTTCAGTTTGGAGGCAGTTGCTCCTGTCAGCCAGGTTGAAGTGAGTGGGGCATAGAAATCCTTGTCCGTGGCTTGAAGAACCTTCGGCAATGCCAGATTTATTTTCAAGCGGTTGGGCTTTATGGTTTCGATACGCAGACCTTTGTGGAAGGTGGTTCCTCCCACCTTAATATACGCATTCCAAAGTCCGGTCGGGTCTGTTGCCTGTGTCGGAACGTCGAATGTATAGAATCCGTTCATTCCTTGTGTTGAAATCATTTTCGTGTAGAACTGTCCTCTCGGATTGTAAATCTCCAGTGCTACGGGGTGCTTGTCGGGGATTCTCTTTTCGCGGTCTTCCAATATAAAGGAAATGTGCAGCGTGTCTCCCGGGCGCCATACCCCTCTTTCGCCATATATAAATCCTTTCAGTCCCTTTTGAATATCTTTTCCTCCCACGTCGAATCTGCTGACGGACTGTTCTTCACCGTCCACAACGCGCACATACGCCTTTTGCTTTTCCGATTCTGCCACGATAATGAAAGGCACACCGTTCGGAGTGATTTCAACGAATCCTTCTCCATTGGTTTCTCCTTTCCCTATGGGTTGTAACTGGAAGTTATACGCTGTTACCTGTGCTTTCCCTATCGGTTTTGTATCCAAAATATTACTAACGGCAATCCACAGTTTATTCAGTGAGTTCCGTTTTACAATCATTCCCAGGTTGGAAGCAAAAACGTTGCAGGCAGCTGCCCGGTCTGAATCCATATAATAAGACGGATGGCAGGGATTGTCGCGTTCCGTCCATCGGTACACACTCCAGTCCATTGTTCCGCCGTTGTAATAATAGTAGGCTTCGGGGGTATTCCAGATTGCTTCATCTTCTTCGGACAAAACACTTCCACTTACTTTGGTCAGCCCGTCGGAGGTGCTGCTGTCGGCGAATTTCATATCCTGATTCTCGCCTCCTCCACAAGGATAAGCGGAGTATTCCTGACGGAATGAAAGTATCACACGATAGATGGCACCCGGTTCCTGATGGATTAATCCGGCAAGGTCTATCGAGTAATCTCCCCAATGATGAATGTCTTTGGAAGCATCTTTGGCAAGCCATAACGTTTTCTTGTAAACCAGTCTTCCCGAACGGCGAAGCTCATTGGCCGAGGCCAGTGAATTGGTTTGCATAAACATCAATACATTGTTCTCGAAAATGCGGATCACGCTCAAATCCACAGCGTATAGGTTGACAGCCCTGAAAGGAATAATCAGACTTTTCGAATCGGGCAGGATAGCGGCGGTAGTAGACATTTCCACTTGTGGTTTCAGACTTACTTCACTGAATGAGATCGTATGAGAAGTTCCCAACGCTTTACCTTGACTGTCTTTGACTCCTTCATGGATATTCAACGTCAGTTTGTTCTGTGTGTTTGCTTCGAAATAGATAAAAACTCTGTTCTCACTGATTTGGAAGATCGATGAGGAGATTTCCGGGATCTCAATCAGTCCTTTTAAATCTTGAGTGGTGGATAGGGGAGCGGAGAAAACAATCTCGATTCCATTTTCCGGTTGGTCGATGCGTTCGGCAGACATGAAACGGAAACAATCTTTCGCCGGTATCAGTACTTCTTCGCTTTGTTTACGGTCGATGCCGGCTGCGTTGCCGTTGGCTGTGATAGTCAAGGGGTAATCATCTGCTTCTCTGGGTATTTGTCTGATACTAAACAAATACCGGGTATGATTGTCGGTTGCGGTGACTTCCACCGGATAACTCTTTTTCCCGTCACTGGCAGTCAGCATCTTTTCTACCTCTTCCTTTTTCACTACGTCGCTGAAACGTATCTCTCCTTTAATATTTATTTCATTCGGTTGGGTAGCTGTAATCGGTAATGATTCCAGTTGCAGGGTGAAGTTACGTTCCTGTACACGGAATGAGAAGTTGAACTCTTTCAGCTTTTTGTCCACTTCGATGAAGTCTCCGAGTCGGAAAGTTCCTTCGTAAAGTGTTCCCGGTTTCAGCGCTCCTTCTTCGGGTACAAATTCAATGGTATTGTTGCTAACCCAATATGCTTTTCCCTTTAATGAAGGTGAGAAACTGAACGGATTACTTTTTAACTCATTGTTCATATCCACCATGGGTTGGTCGTGGGTCAGTTCTATACGTATGGTCGAATTTTGCGAGATGACTCCTCCCGTATACGCATTTACATACGGTGCATAATCGGCAGAAGGAATGATGTCTTTTTGAGTGCGTGTGCATGAATATAGGCCCACAGTCATCATGATAAGTAAGAATAGTCCGGTAGCACTGATGCTACGTGTAGTCTTTGTTTGTCCCATAGTGAGAAGTTTTTTATAGTTCAACAAACAAATATACAGTTTTTATGCTAAATCCTTTGTTATTCTGATTATTTTTGCAAGTTCTTAATCAATTTATTTATGGGGAAAAAGAAAGAATACAAAGAGGCCAATCGGCGATTTTTGAAAAAACTGTCTTTTCAGGAAGGTGTTTGCGCGTTGCCGTGTGGAATCTATTACAAAGTTTTGGAAACTGGCGAAAGTACGATTTCTCCGGGTGCACGGAGCATTGTTACCGTGCATTACAAAGGAAGTCTGATTGATGGCCAGGTGTTTGATAATTCTTATGAGCGTACTTGTCCCGATGCCCTACGTCTTAGTGATGTAATAGAAGGGTGGCAGGTGGCACTTCAGAAAATGCATGTTGGTGATAAATGGATTATTTATATTCCTTATGCAATGGGATACGGTATCAAATCTTTTGATTCTATTCCTGCCTACTCGACATTGATCTTCGAAGTGGAACTGCTTGGTGTTGCATAGAGCATAAAGATGAGCTATATACAATCAGATACATGGATATTTTTCTTTTAGCTTTTTCATAAAAGACTTGCTTACTTGTAAAAGTTCCATCTCATTAAATGGAGGAAGCAATATGCAATTGTTGTCTTCAATCGAAACCAGATAGCTTATATTGATAATGTGTGACTGGCTAATCTGGATAAGATAGGGATGCAGACTCAATATCTTTTGTGAGTTTGTATTTCTTTTGAGTGCCAGGGTATGATTATTATTTAATACAGCTTCCCATAGTTTACTCTTGGAGTTATACCGGAAATAGCCAATCTGTTCTAAATGGATTAGTTGCAAGTTTCCAGTAATGGTAGTATATAAAAAGATCTTTTCTTCTTGATGTTTTTCTGTGTCGGTGTGATTGCAATTGTCAATATTCATATTCTATTTATCTTAGTATTCGATTAATCTGTTGATGATGCCAACGTCGTAGTTTTATTTTGCATCAAAAGTAACGGATTGCTTTTAGCTATAAAAATAAAAAGTGTCTCATTCCTGAAATGAGACACTTTTTACTATTAAGAATTGTGCTTTTAAAAAAGAAAATTATTGTTCTACTCTTTGATTCTCAATGAATTTACTGGGTGATACACCATACTTTTCTGAAAAGTTACGATAGAAAGTTGCCCGGGAGGTGAAACCGCATGCAAACATCAGTTCTTTTACATTACTCTTTGGATTTTCGGCGGCTAACTGTCTGAAATATTCCAGTCGAAGATAATTAATGTATTCCCGGAAACCTGTAAAGCCCTGACTTTTGATTGCTGCTGAAATATCATGTTCCTGTTTATTCAGGGACTTGGCTAAAAGTTCTATGTTATACCGTTGATCGGTATAGGGATGCTGTTCCTGAAGATAGGCTTCAATCGTTGAGAAGAGCGGGAGAGTAGGAGATGGCTTTCCAGCTTGTAGCATTATAGTGCTTTCCGTATTCTTTGCATTATGAATCATGTTTATATGGTTCGAAAACGGATTCTCATAACGTAAATATTGTATGGAGAATAAGACCGTAAAAACGATTGCCATAATGCCGAACAGATTGAAAACAAATTCATTGATATTTAGAGTGAACAAAATGTATATCCCTAAAAATACGAATAGAAAACCGATGAATAGATACATGTTATTATTTATCCTGCGGTAGGTCTTGTTATTCATCATCGGATAAATAAGAAGAACAAGTGGGGTAAAAACGGATAACAGGAATATGCAAACCCTAAGTTTGACATCTATTTGATGGATATTCGGAATAATTTCATCTATGGAGTGGATGGGGGTGATATTCCCATTGAAACCTAAATAACTGATTCCTACCGTTATCGTAATGATAGGTAATAACAGAAAAGTAAATATCCTGAAATGGTTCAGATAGCCCGGCGATAAAGAAGCGATAGGGAACAGGGCTACAATATTTGCTAAAGCATACCATTTGAGCATTTTCTCTATGTTGAGCAATTCTGTGAAGTTGTATTCCGGAGTGTCTGTGACAATTGTCAGCCATCCGATATTTTCCCATGAAAACAT
>OWIN01001450.1_pt1 | contig 9474 bp, 9 predicted proteins | sample 1732771 | NCBI WGS metagenome assembly OWIN01 (sample SAMN05065752, study PRJEB22554) | human gut metagenome | biome: ENVO:2100002; feature: ENVO:00000062; material: ENVO:00002003 | host: Homo sapiens | place: USA | reverse complement strand
TGCACAGGCCTAAAAGCCTCAGCGTAGCCCGCTACGCCTGCGTTTTTAGACCTGCCCACTCAAATCCGCATCCTACGTGATTAGTACAGTTATTTACGAAACGATGTACCGGCTTTCATTTATAGTGATGACACCGTCAGGTGACATGTCCGTTTAATCACTGACTACTGCGCACTGGAAAATCCGTAATCTTCAAATACTGTTATTGCCTTATCAGTCTGTAAGAAAGCAACAAATTCCTTTGCTACTTCCTCATGGGCAGTACCCTTAACAACGGCTACCGGGTAAATGACCTTCTTTGAAAGGCTTCCTTCTGGAGCTTCTGCTACAACTTCTACTTTATCAGCCATACTTGCTGCATCCGTTGCGTATACGATACCAGCGTCAGCACTTGCTGCTGCTACCTGGTTTAATACCTCGGTTACGTTGGTTCCGAAGCTTACCTTATCCTGGATCTTATCCCAGATACCTAAGTTTGTTAAAGCTTCCTGTGCATACTGTCCAGCTGGTACACTTGCAGGATCGCCTAATGCAATGCTGTCTGCTTTTTCAATATCTTCAAACTTCTCAAGCTTCTTCTCATTTCCAGCTGGAACAATAAGAACGATCTTGTTCTCCAACAGATCCGTAATGGTATCAGAAGCGATCATGCCTTCCTCATCCAGGGCCTTCATCTGCTTGGTAGCTGCTGACATAAATACATCTGCATCCAGACCTTCCTCGATCTGTGTCTGTAATTTGCCTGAGCTGTCATAGGTTCCCTTTACAGTTACGCCTGGGTTTGCTTCCTCAAACATTGGGATCAGCTTATCTTCGTAAGCATTCTTTAAGCTTGCTGCTGCCGCAACTAAGATCTCTGTTTCTTCACCGGAAGCTGCTGCTGTTGTTTCTTTAGCAGTTGTTTCCTCTGCTGCAGTTGTTGCTGCTTCTGTAGCTGCTGTAGTCTCCTTTGCACTGCGGTCGCATCCAGCTAACATTCCTGCTACCATCATAGCTGCCATTACAAGGCAAATCTGTTTCTTCATAATCTTATTTCTCCTTTTATAAAATAATGTATATTTATAGCAGTGTCGTTATACTCATCTGACTATAGCGTTTGTAAGGAGAATACCGCCTGCGCGGCATTCTTTTTCCCGCTGCAGGCGGTACAAAGATACTGTCTATATGCAATTTTTGTTATCTTTCAGCCATCTCCTGCTTAATCTCTTCTGGCGCACTCAGAAGCACTGCCCCGAAGGATCTTTAAGCCATGATCCAGACTGTCTAAGATAAATCCAAGGCTTTCTTTTACTGCCTTTGGACTTCCCGGCAGGTTTACGATCAGTGTTTTCTTCCGGATCACACTGACACCTCTGCTTAACATGGCTCTGTCTGTCACTGCCATGGATTTATAACGGATAGCTTCTACAATTCCGGGAGCATTCCTGTCTGCCACTGCCATAGTTGCCTCCGGTGTCTGATCCCTTAAGGAAAATCCGGTCCCGCCGCTTGTAAGCACCAGGTCAAGCTGCCTGCCATCTGCCAGCCGCATCAGCTGTGTCTTTAACATAGCCGGTTCATCTGGAAGGATCATTGTCTCTACTACTTCATATCCCGCCTGTTCTAACAGTTCTTTCGCTGCAGGACCGCTTTCATCTACTCTTTCTCCTTTTGCGCCCTTATCACTTAAAGTGATAACTGCTGCCTGGAAAGGTCTGTTTTCATCTGGATAACAGGTAATGACCGTATCTCCCGGATGAATGGTTCCTTCCTGTAAGACTTCTGCAAACACACCTTCTCTCGGCATGATGCATTCGCCCATTCTTTTATAGATGGCACAATGGCTGTGACATTCTTTACCAATCTGGGTCATACGAAGTACCACATCTCCAATATAGATCATCATTCCTACCGGCAGAGAGCGGAAATCAATACCTTCTACCACCAGATTTTCACCAAAAGCCCCATTCTCTACCTGGGCACCGCGCTCATTAAACTCTTTTACCTTATCATAGGATAAAAGGCTTACCTGACGGTGCCATTTACCAGCATGGGCATCTCCTTCAATACCAAAATCTTTAAGAAAATGTCCTTCCGGTACAGAATGTTTTTCAACACCTTTTTTTTCACTGGTACAGACCGCTTTTACCACGCCTTCCGGGCCCTTTTTTCCAGTTATTTCCATTTTATCTTATCCTCCAATTGAAATCATATTATGAGCTTCCGTGATCTCACCCGGCTTTTCAAAGCAGTGGGCTGCAGGTTTTTCATAAATTGCCCTTGCAAGTGCTTCCCGCAGCTTCTCCTGAAGCTTTTCATCCCTTACATCTCTGCCCGCCTGCCAGATATAATGTGTATCTTCTTCTGGTCTTTCCTGTCCTTCTCTTAAAATACTTCTTAGGTCTGTTCCGTCATCATAACAGAGACAGGATTTTACATGTCCCTGGGATGTTAAACGGACTCTGTTGCAGGAAGAACAGAATTTCCCATGAATAGCGCTGATCAGGCCAATGCTTCCCTTAAATCCGGAAGCCTTATAATATACAGCCGGCCCAAAGCCATGGACTGTGCTATCTTCTGCCAGATCCGGATATGTCTTTTTCATATTTTCAAGAAGCCAGTTATGATCAATGGTCTTAAACTGCCTGCCATAGCCAATGGGCATCATTTCTATAAAACGCACATCCACAGGATAGCACTTTGCAAGCTCTGCTACCTGCTGCCAGTTTTCCTGAGGTGAAAGCCCTGCAGTTTTTGTGCCTGTCTGCAGCTGTCTGAAATCAATGGAAACTGCATTGATCTTAACTGGGACCGGCAGATCTTCTGCTTTTTCAATGACTTTCATTACCTCAGACAGTTTGTCCCGGCCCGTTATCTTCTCATAAAGTACCGGGTCTACTGTATCCAGACTGATATTAACTGCATCCAGTCCTGCATCTAACAGCTGGTCCAGATACTGCTCTAACTGGACTCCGTTGGTAGTCAGCGTTACCTTTTCGATGCCAGGTATATTTTTAAGCATCTTTACCAGCTGGGGGCAGCTTTTTCTTGCCAATGGTTCCCCACCGGTTACTTTGATCTTTTTAATTCCCAGGGAAGCCGCTGCAATGGCAATGGCTTCAAATTCTTCCAAAGCTAAAACATCCCAGCGCGGCATACAGTCAATTCCATCCGGCATGCAATATTTACATCGCAGGTTACATCGGTCTGTAATGGAAAACCGCATGTAGTCGATCTCTCTTCCCATTCTGTCCTTCATCAGCATCCCTGCTTTCTCGGGTTGACAAACTCACCGCTTTTTCCGCCGGATTTATGCTCCAGGTAAATATTCCCCATTTCCATGGACTTATCCACTGCCTTACACATATCATAAATAGTAAGAAGGGCAATATTTACACCAGTCAGTGCTTCCATTTCTACACCGGTCTTTCCTGTGGTACGTGCTGTACAGACTGCTTCTATCTCATTTGTCTCTTCCTTTATGATAAAATCCACAGTCAGCTTGGTAAGATTTAATAAGTGGCACAGCGGAATCAGTTCCGAAGTTTTTTTCGCACCCATGATACCGGCTACTCTGGCAACTCCTAACACATCTCCTTTTGCCATAGTCCCTTCTTCCACTTTTTTCAGACACTGGGGACTCATATAAATACTTCCCCTGGCAGTAGCTTCCCGCTTTGTCTCTGCTTTTTCGCTTACATCTACCATAAGGGCATTGCCATTTTCATCAAAATGTGTAAATTCCATTTATATTACACTCCTTTTCCAAAGCCGCAGTTAGGGAAGGTACAGACCGGACAATTCAGGCACAGACCGCCAGGTCCCAAAGCAGCCAGTTCTTCTGCTGTTACCTTATCATCTGCCATAACTCTTGGAAGGACCAGATCAAAAATGGTTCTCTTTGCATACATAACACAGCCCGGAAGTCCCATGATCGCTACCGTTCTTGGATCATCTCCTTCTGTTACCTGATAATAAGCTAACATGAACATAGCTCCCGGAAGGACCGGTGCGCCGTAAGATACAATATCTGCTCCTGTATTTTTAATAGCAAGAGGTGTTTTATCATCCGGATCCACGCTCATTCCTCCGGTACAGACTACAATATCGGCTCCTTTATGGATCATATCAAGGATAGAAGCTGTTACCTTTGTATCATCATCGTTCCAGGTCACATGATCGATGATCTCTGTATCAAATTCTGCCACTTTTCCTTCAATAACAGGTGTAAAGGTGTCTTTGATCCTTCCGTAGAAAACTTCATTTCCGGTGGTAACGATACCTACTTTTTTATGTTTAAATGGAAGCAGGTTTAAGATGGGCTTGTTTCCTGTTGCCGCCATAGCTGCTTCTTTTGCTTTTGTCATCTTTTCTTCTTCAATGACAAGTGGGATAATACGGGTTCCCGCTAATTTATCACCTTTTTTAACGGCAAAATTTCCATGGCGGGTAGCGATCATCATCTGACCGAAGCCATTAACTGCCTTCAACCCCTTATTATCTACTTTTAACAGACCGTCACAGGCTGCTGTCAGCTCAATTCTTCCTTCTTTTGCCTGGGAGCGCTCCATGTGTTCCCCTTTGCACATGGCACAGAGGATCTCTGCACCATCATTTTCATGCAGCATCCCTTCTTCCTTTTCCCATACATAAAGCTGATCTTTTCCCACACTTAAAAGTACCGGGATATCTTCTTTTGTAACAACGTGGCCTTTACGAAACACCGCATCCTTGGTCACGCCCTTGATGATCTGGGTAATATCATGGCAGAGGACTGCTCCCTCTGCATCTACTGTTTTGATCAATTTCATAATTATATTTTTATGCAACCTCCCGTTATTATTTTCCGTAAATAACGTATTATTAGAATAGCACCAACACAACTTTTTGTAAACCTTTTAACAAAACTTTCTGGTGATCTTTTTGATGATCTTGCAGCAATAACTTTCTGGTAATCTAAAAGGAACCTGCAGCATACACATATCTGCAAGTCCCTTTTGAATTACCTGTTTTTTGGTTTTTGCCGCACCCTTTCCGATGCATTTTTTCTTACTTTTCTTCTCCCCCAAGAAGCCGTTCAAATACCATATCATATCCGTCACTTCCATAATTGAGAGAACGATTTACACGGCTGATGGTAGCTGTAGAAGCTCCTGTCTTTTCTGCGATCTCCAGATAAGTCTTTCCTTCCCTGAGCATCTTTGCTACTTCATATCGCTGTGAAAGCGACAACAGCTCATTGATGGTGCATACATCCTCAAAGAACTTATAGCACTCCTCCGGATCTTTCAGCGTGAGGATCGCGTCAAATAAATGATCTACGGCTTCTGTTTTGATCTTTTTATTCATTTTTCCTGCTCCTTATATACGTTACCGCCCCAGACGGTCGTTTTATACAATGATATAAATACTATTTACGTCTGTATAATTTTAACATATTAAAGTCTGAAAGTCCATATCTAAAGTATATATCTTTTCTTAAAATCCATATATTCCCACAGAAAAATCTGTGGTATACTAAGAAAGAACATCTTGATCCACTTTCACTATCATTCATTTTCACAATCAATAAAATATAAGGAGATAAGATTATTCATGGAATACCGTATTGAACATGACTCCATGGGCGAAGTCCAGGTTCCGGCTGACCGTTACTGGGGCGCACAGACCCAGAGAAGCTTCCAGAACTTCCCTATTGGAACAGAAAAGATCCCCATGGAAGTGATCCGCGCTTTTGCCATTTTAAAAAAGGCAGCAGCCATTGCAAACAATCGTCTTGGTAAACTGGATGAGAAGCGCCTTGCTCTCATTTCCCAGGCCTGTGACGAAATACTGGCAGGTAAACTGGATGATAACTTCCCTCTGTCCGTATGGCAGACCGGAAGCGGCACCCAATCCAATATGAATGTAAACGAAGTGATCGCAGGACGTGGAAATGCCATTGCAGGCGAAAAGATCCTCCATCCAAATGATCATTCCAACATGTCCCAAAGCTCCAACGATACTTTTCCAACTGCCATGCACATTGCTGCAGTTATGGAGATCGAAGACAAACTGTTCCCTGCTATTGACCGCCTGACTGATACATTTACCAGACTGATGGTTGAAAATGAAGGAATTGTAAAAACAGGACGTACCCATCTTCAGGATGCTACCCCTATTTCCTTCTCCCAGGAGATCAGCGGCTGGCGGGAAATGCTCATTAAGTCCAAGGCAATGCTTTCTTTAAGCTTAAAAGGTCTTTACGAGCTGGCTCTTGGCGGCACTGCTGTAGGTACCGGTTTAAATGCCCCCGAAGGCTTTGATACCGAGGTTGCAAAAGCAGTAGCAGAGCTGACTGGAAAAGATTTTGTTACAGCCCCCAATAAATTCCACTCTCTCACCAGTAAGGATGAGCTTGTCTTTGCTCACGGCGCCTTAAAGGGACTGGCTGCTGATATGATGAAGATGGCAAATGACATCCGCTGGCTGTCCAGCGGCCCACGGTGCGGCCTTGGTGAGATCTTCATTCCGGAAAATGAACCTGGCAGCTCTATTATGCCTGGAAAAGTTAATCCGACCCAGTGTGAATCTGTTACCATGGTAGCAGTCCAGGTCATTGCCAATGATACAGCTGTAGGCATGGCAGCTTCCCAGGGCAATTTTGAGTTAAACGTGTTCATGCCGGTATGCATTTACAATTTCCTGCAGTCTGTACGTCTGCTTACTGACTCATTAAATTCCTTTAATTACCGGTGCGTAAGCGGTATCCGTGCAAACCGGGAAAAGATGGACGAAAACCTCCATCGTTCCCTGATGCTCGTTACCTGCTTAAATCCATATATTGGATATGAAAATGCAGCTAAAACAGCTAAAAAGGCTTATAAAGAGAATATATCCCTGAAAGAAGCCTGCATAGAGCTGGGCTTTCTCACCGCTGATAAATTTGATGAGATCTTCCATCCGGAACAGATGGTGTAAGTGATGCTTTCCCCCACGTTTTGGGAAAGCAATGAAATGATCAACATTGGTCCCGCCTGCCAAAGCAGATAGCAAAGCACATCAATGCGGGATCTGTATTTAGAAATATTGTTAATACGCACCCCCTGATGGGGGTGATGTGAGTATAATTAATTATTATAAGGAGACACACACTATGGATATCAATCAGGCTTCCCTTCAGATGCATTATGACCTTCACGGAAAGATCGAGGTAATTTCCCGTAAAAAGATCGAGACCAGAGAAGATCTTTCCCTTGCTTACACACCAGGCGTTGCAGAACCATGCCGTGTGATTGCAAAAGATTACGAGCAGTCCTTTAAGCTGACCCGCCGTTCCAACCTGGTAGCTGTTATCACAGACGGAACCGCTGTTTTAGGTCTTGGCGATATTGGTCCTGCTGCCGGTATGCCGGTTATGGAAGGAAAATGCGCCCTGTTTAAAGAATTTGCTGACGTAGACGCATTCCCACTGTGCATCGACTCTAAAGACACCGATACTATCGTCCAGACCATTTACCTGATCTCCAAGAGCTTTGGCGGTATCAACTTAGAGGATATTGCAGCTCCAAGATGCTTTGAGATTGAGCGCCGCTTAAAGGAAATGTGCGACATTCCGGTATTCCATGATGACCAGCACGGAACTGCTATCGTTGTTGCAGCTGCTTTATTAAATGCGATCAAGGTAACAAAGAAAGAAATGGGTAAGTTAAGAATCGTGATCAATGGTGCCGGAGCTGCAGGTATCGCTATTGGCAAGCACCTGATCAACATGGGCTTTGGAAATGTGATCATGTGTGATATTAACGGCATCATCTGCGAAGGCGATGAAGGCTTAAATCCAGGTCAGGAGGAGATCTCCCATATCAGCAACTTAAATCATGAACACGGTAAGCTGGCTGATGCATTAAAGGATGCTGACGCATTTATCGGAGTATCCCGTCCAAATCTGGTTACAAAGGAAATGGTTTCCACCATGAACAACGGTATCGTATTTGCCATGGCAAACCCAACTCCTGAGATCATGCCTGACGAGGCTTTAGCCGGCGGCGCTGCTGTTGTTGGTACCGGCCGTTCCGACTTCCCGAACCAGATCAACAATGTACTTGTATTCCCAGGTGTCTTTAAGGGCGCACTCTCTGTCCGTGCAAAAGAGATCACCGAATTAATGAAGCAGAGAGCTTCCTATGCAATTGCCAGCATGATTCCAGATGAGGAACTGACTCCTGAAAATATCATTGCTTCCCCGTTAAATAAAGACGTTGCTGATGTAGTTGCAAAAGCTGTTGCTGATACTGCTATTGAGGAAGGCATCGCAAGAATCTAAAACAGAGTATATCTGATAAAGGACTGTGGCAGAATAATCGTGTGTTCTGCCACAGTTTTTTACTCTGTATAGCAACATTTTCCCAACTCATGCGGGCAAAACCACTGTGCATACCTGTATCCGCCGTTGGCGGATATGGTGCCAGACAGAAAGGAGCAACTACTATGTGTACAGCCGCAACCTACAAGACCAGAGACTTTTATATGGGGCGTACTCTGGATTATGAATTTTCCTATGGGGATGAGATCACGGTCACTCCCAGAAATTATGTATTTTCCCTGCGCCATAGCAAAAAACTTGAAAACCACTACGCTATCATAGGCATGGCTCATGTTTCAGGAGATTACCCTCTTTATTATGATGCCATGAATGAAAAGGGTCTTGGCATTGCAGGCCTGAATTTCGTTGGAAATGCAACATATAAACCTGTAAATCTGGAAACTTCCAAAAAACAGATCACGCAGTTTGAACTGATCCCATTTATACTGGGTACCTGTGCTTCTTTAAAAGAAGCGAAAGAAGCCCTGGAAAACATGGATCTGGTAGATACACCCTTCAGCCCCCAGCTTCCTGTAGGAAGTCTCCACTGGCTCATTGCCGATGAAACAGGCTCTATTACCGTCGAATCTGTAAAAGAAGGGCTGATGATCTATGACAATCCCATTGGCGTCCTCACCAACAATCCCCCTTTTCCACAGCAGATGTTCCAGTTAAACAACTATATGCACTTATCACCAAAACAGCCTGCAAATACATTTGCCAAAGGACTGTCTTTAAATGCCTACAGCCGTGGAATGGGCGCTTTAGGTCTTCCCGGAGACCTGTCCTCTTCCTCCCGTTTTGTCAGGGTTTCTTATGTAAAAATGAATTCCCGGTGCAGCGGGGACGAACTTTCAAGCGTCAGCCAGTTTTTCCATATTTTAGGTTCTGTGGATCAGCAGAGAGGCTGCTGCGAAGTAGCAGATGGGAAATATGAGATCACCCTTTATACTTCCTGCTGCAATGCTGCAAAGGGCATCTATTACTATACCACCTATGACAATCACCAGATCAGTGCTGTAGATATGCATAAGACTGACCTGAACGGACGGGAACTGGCCCGTTTCACACCAGTTACTACAGAACAGATCCATTTTATGATGTAAGTGTCAAAAGTATAAATTGCGTTTGTGCTCGCACAAATAAGCAAT
>OWIN01001437.1_pt1 | contig 9554 bp, 4 predicted proteins | sample 1732771 | NCBI WGS metagenome assembly OWIN01 (sample SAMN05065752, study PRJEB22554) | human gut metagenome | biome: ENVO:2100002; feature: ENVO:00000062; material: ENVO:00002003 | host: Homo sapiens | place: USA | reverse complement strand
ACTCGACTAGTCGTCGGCAGCGTCAGATGTGTATAAGAGACAGGCCTCTACCTCCGCACGATCAGAATCAAGGCGGACACGACAAGAGGCGAGGCGATGATTATTCCTTGTGCGTTCAATATCGAAGATCTGGTGAAAAAGGCGGAAAAGAATCATTCGGATGAACTGAAGTTCCGGATTAACTATGCATATTCGTTCGGGAAGGATTCTGCATCGATAAACTGGAAAAGTTCCGACGTGTTTACAATAGACTTGACAGGAAAAGGCAAATAAAATGATAAATAGCAAACGAGCGTATTGAAAAATGTATAAAGAGATATTTAAATTGGTTGTAGCCATCATCTCCCAGCCGGGAAAGGCGTGGGATATTCTGACGAGAAAAGAAGAAAAGGACGATGAGTTTTTATCCCGGTTTGTGTATCCTCTCATCGGATTCGTTACGGTTGCTGCTTTTTTAGGCGTGCTGTTCACTCGGAAGGAGTTTGATGTCGAACTGGCGTTGAAGTCGTCTATCCGGACATTAGTCGCTGCGTTCGGCGGCTTTTATCTGGCTTCCTATTTGCTGAATGAGATTTGGCAGGGATGGTTCAAACGGGAGAAGGATATGAAACTGTGTCAACGCTTTGTCGGCTATTCGTCTTCGTTGATGTTTGCATTGAACATCGTGTTGATGTTGCTTCCGGAGTTTTTCTTTTTGCGTATATTTGTGTTATATACATTTTATATCGTATGGGAAGGGGCTGGCCCTTATATGCAGGTGGAGGAGAAGATACGCCTGAAGTTTGTCGGGACCGCGACCGGTCTGATTTTGCTGACGCCTTGGTTGATCGAGGTCATTCTTTCCATGCTGATGCCCGGTTTACGTTTTTGATAGGAGAATAAGATGAAAGAGAAGATTAGTAATAACATACAGATAAAGAACAAGCGGGCGACTTTCGATTATGAGTTGCTCGACACGTTTACGGCAGGGATCGTGCTGACCGGTACGGAGATCAAATCGATACGTTTGGGAAAGGCGAGTCTGGTCGATACGTTTTGTATTGTGGAGAAGGGTGAATTGTGGGTGAAGAATATGTATGTGGCTGAATATTTCTACGGGACATACAATAACCATACGGCTCGCCGTGACCGCAAGCTGTTGCTGACTAAAAAGGAATTGCGGAAGATTGAAAGCGCTGCCCGCAATAATGGCTTTACAATTATTCCGACACGTCTTTTTATTAATGATAAAGGACTGGCCAAAGTCGTTGTGGCTATTGCCAAAGGTAAGAAGGAATATGACAAACGCGACTCTATCAAGGAACGGGACGACCGCCGGGAGATGGATCGTGCATTTAAACGGTAACGAACCTTTATGGATAAAGAAATATTTTTGAATCTCCTGAAAGAACGCATTTTGATTCTGGACGGAGGAATGGGTACGATGGTCCAGGGATTTAAACTGACCGAGAAAGATTATCGCGGAAAACAGTTTGCTGATTGGACGAGCGACCTGAAAGGAAATAACGACCTGTTATGTATCACCCGGCCGGATGTGATCAAATCAATCCACCGTCAGTATCTGGATGCCGGTGCCGATATTTTTGCTACCAACACTTTCAATGCAAATGCTATCTCGATGGAGGATTACGGCATGCAAGGGCAGGTGAGAAATATCAATTTGGCTGCCGGAAAATTGGCGCGTGAGGTGGCCGATGGCTTTATGAAGGAGCATCCGGATCGCACGATCTTTGTAGCTGGTTCTGTCGGCCCAACTAATAAGACTGCTTCGATGAGCCCTGACGTGAGCGATCCGGCTTACCGTGCTGTCACCTACTTGGATTTGTATAGTGCCTATAAAGAACAGGTAGACGCTTTGGTAGACGGGGGCGTGGATATCGTTTTGTTTGAGACGACTTTCGACACGCTGAATGTGAAAGCCGGACTGGAAGCTGCCGAGGCTGTGTTGAAGGAAAAAGGCAAGGATTTACCAATTATGCTTTCTCTGACGCTATCTGCCCAGGGAGGACGTACGTTTTCGGGGCAGACATTGCTTGCGTTTTTGGCTTCCGTGCAACATACCAATATTGTTAGTGTCGGTCTGAACTGCTCTTTCGGTGCTGCCGATATGAAGCCTTTTCTGGCTGAATTGGCAAAACATGCTCCCTATTATATAAGTGCTTATCCGAACGCCGGTCTGCCGAACAGTTTCGGTTCCTATGATGAGACGCCGGAAAAGATGGCTATTCATGTAAAATCTTTTATTGACGAAGGGCTGGTGAATATATTGGGAGGCTGTTGTGGTACGACGCCGGCCCATATTGCCAAATATCCCGAACTGGTGAAAGGGGCCAAGCCGCATGTACCGGCTCCGAGGCCCGATTGTCTTTGGTTGTCCGGTCTGGAGTTGCTGGAAGTAAAGCCGGAAAATAATTTCGTGAATGTCGGCGAACGATGCAATGTGGCTGGTTCACGTAAGTTCTTGCGCCTGATCAAGGAAGAAAATTATGAAGAGGCTTTGACAATTGCCCGCAAGCAGGTGGAAGACGGCGCGCAGGTGATCGATATCAATATGGATGACGGAATGTTGGATGCCGTGAAGGAGATGACGACTTTCTTGAACTTGATCGCATCCGAACCTGATATTTCCCGTGTTCCCGTGATGATCGACTCTTCTAAATGGGAGGTGATCGAAAAAGGTTTGATGTGCGTGCAGGGTAAAAGTATTGTGAATTCGATTTCTTTGAAAGAAGGAGAAGAGGTTTTCCTGCAACATGCCGCTCGCATCAAACAGTTGGGTGCAGCTACGGTCGTAATGGCTTTTGATGAAAAGGGGCAGGCAGACACGTTTGAACGGAAGATCGAGGTTTGCGGACGTGCTTACCGTCTCCTCCGGGAGAAAGTCGATTTCGATCCGAACGGAATTATTTTCGATCCGAATGTGCTGGCTATCGCTACCGGTATGGAAGAACATAACGGGTACGGACTTGACTTTATCCGTGCCGTGGAATGGATCAAGAAGAACCTGCCGGGGGCGAAGGTGAGCGGCGGTGTCAGCAATCTTTCCTTCTCTTTCCGTGGAAATAATTATGTGCGGGAGGCCATGCATTCCGTATTCCTGTATCATGCGATTAACAAAGGCATGGACATGGGGATCGTGAACCCGTCGTCGTCCGTACTCTATGAAGATATAGAACCTGCTTTCCGTATGTTGCTGGAAGACGTCATTTTGGCACGCCGTCCGGAAGCAGCTGAAGAACTGATTGCATATGCCCAGAACCTGCATGTAAAAGCGCAGGAGGGAGAAGGTGAAAAGCAGGAAGTCTGGCGTGAATATCCGTTGAAGGAACGTTTGGAAAACGCTCTGATAAAAGGAGTCGGCGATCATTTGGAAGAAGATTTAAAGGAAGCCTTGAAGGAATATCCGCGTGCGGTGGATATTATCGACGGACCGCTGATGGGTGGGATGAATAAGGTAGGCGAATTGTTTGGTGCTGGAAAAATGTTCCTACCGCAGGTTGTCAAGACTGCCCGTACGATGAAAAAGGCAGTCGCCATCTTGCAACCGGCGATCGAGGCAGAAAAGGTCTCTTCTGATTCTGCTAAGGCAGGAAAGGTTCTGTTTGCGACAGTGAAAGGTGACGTGCATGACATTGGAAAGAATATTGTTTCGATCGTCCTGGCTTGCAATAATTATGAGGTGATCGATTTGGGAGTGATGGTTCCGGCAGACGTGATTGTAAAAAAGGCAATTGAAGAAAAGCCCGACCTGGTCTGTCTTTCCGGTCTGATCACGCCTTCGCTCGAAGAGATGGTGCATGTGACGGACGAGATGCAGAAAGCCGGCCTGAGCATTCCCATAATGGTGGGCGGCGCCACGACTTCGAAGTTGCATACGGCCATTAAGATCGCTCCGCATTATGACTATCCGGTCATTCATGTGCTGGACGCCTCGCAAAACCCGTTGATTGCGGCCAAACTGTTGAGCCCGGATACGCGCGATGCTTATATCGCCCAGCTGAACAGTGAGTATGAAGCTCTGCGTGCCTCTGTGAATAAGAAAAAAGAGATACTGGTCCCGTTGGCGGAAGCCCGGACGAATCGTCCGGTGATCGATTGGGCTTCTTATAACCCGGTTGTCCCGGCTCGGAACGGGGTACAGGTGATTCCTTATATTCCTTTGGAAGAAATAATTCCATATATTCATTGGACCTTCTTTTTTAGTGCCTGGAAACTGAATGGGCGGTTCTCGGAAATTGCGCAGATCCACGGCTGTGACGCTTGTCGTGCCGCCTGGCTGGCCGAATTCTCGGAAGCGGACCGGACGAAGGCGTCGGAGGCTATGCAGTTATACAAGGATGCAGTTAAGTTGTTGGATCGCTTGGTTGAGATGAAAGCCGAGTATTGCAAGGCGGTTTATGGTTTCTTCCCGGCAAATGGTGATGGGGATAATATCCGTGTGGGGGAAGTCTTGCTTCCAGTTTTGCGTCAACAGGCGAAAAAAGAGGAAGGAATCTATAAGTCGTTAGCCGATTATGTGATGCCAGTATCGGAAGGGCGTACGGATTATGTCGGCGCTTTCGTGGTGACGGCCGGTACCGGCGCCGAATCTCTGAAAGAACGGTTCGAGCAGGAGGGAGATACCTATAATTCCATGTTGTTGCAAACCTTGACCGATCGTTTGGCCGAGGCTACGGCCGAATATCTCCATGAAAAGGTCCGTAAGGAATATTGGGGATATGCTCCGGATGAATCGCTTTCCATCTCCGACCTGTATAAAGTGAAATATCAGGGAATACGTCCGGCTATCGGTTATCCTTCATTGCCGGACCAGCTTTTGAACTACACGTTGGATAAGTTGTTAAATATGTCACAGATCGGTGTCCGGTTGACGGAAAACGGCGCTATGTATCCGACGGCGACGGTGAGCGGCATTTATATTGCACATCCGGATTCCCAATATTTCATGATTGGTAATATTGATGAAGAACAGATGAAAGATTATGCCTGTCGCCGGAATCTGTCGGAAGCGGAAGTGAAGAAGTTATTGAATAAAAACATTTCAAATTGAAATATATACGTTGGATAGTCTTGTCTCTCCTTCTGGCCGGTATCTGGTGCGCCATGCGTTCGCCGGATATGGGAGAGGCGTATGCCCGGAATGTATATCCTTATATATCGGGTGCTTTGTCCTGTTTTTCTTCTCTATTTTCTTTTTCGATAGGTGATTGCCTGATATACGGTAGTATGGCCGGTTTGCTTGCTTATCTGGTTTATGCCATTGTGAAGAAACGTTCCTGGCGGGCGACAGCCGGACGGATGATCGAATATTTGTTGTGGATATATGTCTGGTTTTATCTGGCTTGGGGATTGAATTATTTCAGGAAAGACTTTTTTTACACGGACGGAAATCCCGTATGCGGCTTATTCAGCCGACGCTTTTCGTTCGTTCTTATCCACTTATACAGATTCGTTGAATGCGTCCTTTGTGCCTGTCGAAAAAATAGATAAGGCCCTCGTCGCAGAGGAAGTGAAAAAGGGATATCATGAAATTGCCGGGCGTTTCTCTTTAGTCAGTCCTGCCGGGTATTTGCATCCGAAGCCGATGTTAATACCCTTTTTGATGAGTGGAGTGGGGGTATTGGGGTATATGGGACCGTTTTTTACCGAATATAATCTGAACCCTGATCTGCTCCCGGTCCAGTATCCGTTTACTTATGCACATGAAATGGCGCATGTGTTAGGAATATCCAGCGAGGCGGAAGCGAATTTGTATGGTTTTCTCGTCTGTTCCCGTTCCGGAGTGCCGGAAATCCGGTTTTCGGCTTATTTTGCTTTGTTGCCTTATGTGTTGAGCAATGCCTACGGCTTATTGTCGGAAGAGGAGTTTAATGAATGGAAAGAGACGATCTCCCCCGAGGTAAAAGATCTTTACAACCGGAAAGTCGCTTACTGGGAGAATTTGTACAGCCCGTTTATAGGCGAGATCCAGAGTACCGTTTACAACTGGTTCTTGAAAGGAAACAACATTCCCTCCGGCCGGAAGAATTATTCGGAAGTGGTGGCATTATTGATGGCGCTGGGAAATACGTCCGGAGAGATTTGAGGCCTTGCTGTTTCCATATTGCCTAATTCGAATTAAATCACTACCTTTGCGGCAATTTTTGAGAAGATAGATAAATATAACGCATATGAGTAAGAAATTTGCCGAATACTCGAAACTTGACTTGTCGAACGTCAATAAAGAGGTGCTGAAGAAATGGCAGGATGGCGACATCTTCCATAAGAGTCTTGAAATCCGCGAAGGACATCCCTCGTTTGTCTTTTATGAAGGTCCTCCTTCTGCAAACGGTATGCCTGGTATTCACCATGTGATTGCCCGTTCGATTAAGGATATTTTCTGCCGTTATAAGACCATGAAAGGATATCTTGTCAACCGTAAGGCGGGATGGGATACACACGGACTTCCAGTAGAGCTGGGAGTTGAAAAAACATTGGGTATCACCAAAGAAGATATCGGCAAAAAGATCTCTGTGGCCGAATATAATGCCGCCTGCCGCCGCGACGTGATGAAGTTCACGAAGGAATGGACGGATCTGACACAGAAGATGGGATATTGGGTCGACCTTGAAAACCCGTATATCACTTACGACAATCGTTATATCGAAACATTGTGGTACCTGCTGAAGGAACTGTATAAGAAAGGATTGCTTTACAAAGGGTACACGATCCAGCCGTATTCGCCGGCTGCCGGAACGGGGCTTAGCTCGCATGAGTTGAACCAGCCGGGGTGTTATCGCGACGTGAAGGATACGACTTGTACGGCTCAGTTCCGCATTCTCGATCCGAAACCGGAGATGGCGGGATTTGGCGAACCGTTCTTCTTGGCATGGACCACTACTCCGTGGACTTTGCCTTCCAACACGGCTCTTTGTGTGGGTCCAAATTTCACTTATGTGGCTGTTCAGACCTATAATCCATATACAGGTATGCCGATGACGGCTGTTTTGGCTAAGGACTTGTTGAATGTGTATTTCAATCCGAAAGCCGCCGATCTGGCTCTGACCGATTATAAACCGGGCGATAAACTGGTGCCGTTCAAAGTGGTCGGCGAATGGAAAGGACCGGAACTGGCCGGCATGCATTACGAGCAGCTGATCCCGTGGGTCAATCCGGGAGAAGGTGCTTTCCGGGTAATCACCGGCGACTATGTGACGGTGGAAGATGGTACGGGTATCGTACATATCGCTCCGACTTTCGGTGCGGATGACGACCGTGTGGCAAAAGCAAGCGGCGTACCTCCTTTGATGATGATCGACAAAGATGGGAACCGCCGTCCGATGGTCGATATGACAGGTAAATTCTATCTGCTGGAAGACCTCGATCCCGAGTATGTTCAGGAGCATATGAATGCTGCCGACTATGATCCGTGGCAGGGCAAGTTCGTGAAGAACGCTTATGATGCGACCAAAGGCGAAAAAGACGAAACGCTGGATGTTGAAATCTGCATGATGCTGAAAGCACAGAACCGTGTGTTCCGCATCGAGAAGCATGTCCACAACTATCCGCATTGTTGGCGTACGGACAAGCCTGTGTTGTACTATCCGCTGGATAGCTGGTTTATCCGCACGACCGCTTGCCGCGAACGGATGATTGAACTGAACAATACGATCAACTGGAAACCGCAGAGCACCGGCACGGGACGTTTCGGCAAATGGTTGGAAAACCTTCAGGACTGGAACTTGAGCCGTAGTCGCTACTGGGGAACGCCGTTGCCTATCTGGCGTACCGAAGACGGGGCGGAAGAAATCTGCATCGGTTCGGTTGAAGAACTGTACAATGAAATTGAGAAATCCGTAAAAGCCGGGCTGATGGAGTCCAACCCGTATAAGGAATTGAAATTCCAGCCGGGCGAATATACGAAGGAGAACTACGAAAAGATCGACCTTCACCGTCCGTATGTGGATGATGTGATTCTGGTTTCCGAAAGCGGTAAGCCGATGAAGCGCGAGACCGACCTGATCGACGTATGGTTCGATTCCGGCGCGATGCCTTATGCTCAGATTCATTATCCGTTCGAGAACAAGGAAATCTTCGACGACCGCAAGGTTTATCCGGCCGATTTCATCGCCGAAGGCGTCGACCAGACACGCGGATGGTTCTTTACTTTGCATGCGATTGCTACGATGGTATTCGATAGCGTGTCGTATAAAGCCGTCGTTTCGAACGGCTTGGTGTTGGACAAGAATGGCAACAAAATGTCCAAACGTCTGGGTAATGCCGTCGATCCGTTCGCCACGATTGAGCAGTACGGTTCCGATCCTTTGCGCTGGTACATGATTACGAATGCCTCTCCGTGGGATAACATCAAGTTTGATATCGACGGTATCGAAGAAGTTCGCCGCAAGTTCTTCGGTACATTATATAATACATATTCGTTCTTCGCCTTGTATGCGAATGTGGACGGTTTCGATTATTCCGAACCGGATGTGGATTGGAAAGAACGTCCCGAAATCGACCGTTGGATTCTGTCGTTGCTGAATTCGTTGGTAAAGGATGTGGATGGATTCCTGGATACATACGAACCGACCCGTGCCGGACGTGCGATCTCTGATTTCGTAAACGATAACCTGAGTAACTGGTATGTGCGCCTGAACCGCCGCCGTTTCTGGGGTGGAGGTATGACGACCGACAAGTTGTCCGCTTACCAGACTTTGTACACCTGTCTGGAAACGGTCGCCAAGTTGATGGCTCCGATCGCGCCGTTCTATGCAGACCGGTTGTTCTGTGACCTGATCGCCGCTACCGGACGCGAAAAGGTTGAATCTGTCCACCTGTCCGAATTCCCGGTTTGCAATGAGGCAATGATCGACAAGGACCTGGAAGAACGTATGCAGATGGCTCAGGATGTGTCTTCTATGGTGCTGGCTTTGCGCCGTAAGGTGAACATCAAGGTGCGTCAGCCGCTTCAAACCATCATGGTCCCGGTTGTGGATGCTCACCAGCAGGAAAGCATCGAAGCCGTGAAAGCGCTGATCTTGAACGAGGTCAATGTGAAGGAACTGAAGTTTGTCGATAATGCCGCCGGTATTTTGGTGAAGAAGATCAAGCCGGACTTCAAGAAGCTGGGCCCGCGTTACGGCAAGATCATGAAGGCATTGGCCGCCGCTATCCAGGCGATGAGCCAGGACGAAATCAATGCGTTCGAGAAAGCCGGAACATTTACGCTGACCGTCGAAGGACAGGAGGCGATGATCGAACGTGCAGACGTCGAAATCATCTCCGAAGACATACCGGGCTGGTTGGTTGCGAACGAAGGCCGCTTGACGGTGGCGCTGGATATCACCGTGACGGAAAACCTCCGCAAGGAAGGGCTGGCGCGTGAGTTGGTAAACCGTATCCAGAACCTGCGTAAGAGCAGCGGTTACGACATTACTGACAAAATATCCGTCACTGTCCTTTCGAACGATGGGATGGACGAGGCGATCAAGGACTTCAATTCCTATATCGCAAACCAGGTGTTGGCCTGTCTCTTATACACATCTCCGAGCCCACGAGACACTGAGCGATCTCGT
>OWIN01001428.1_pt1 | contig 9584 bp, 8 predicted proteins | sample 1732771 | NCBI WGS metagenome assembly OWIN01 (sample SAMN05065752, study PRJEB22554) | human gut metagenome | biome: ENVO:2100002; feature: ENVO:00000062; material: ENVO:00002003 | host: Homo sapiens | place: USA | reverse complement strand
CTCGACTAGTCGTCGGCAGCGTCAGATGTGTATAAGAGACAGATATACATTTTTTATAGAAAAGGATGAGATGAAATGAGTAAGGTAATAGTTATCGGTCACAAGTCTCCGGATACAGATTCTATCGGAGCAGCTATCAGTTATTCCTATTTGCAGCGTCAAATGGGTGTGGAAGCTATAGCAGGTCGTGCCGGTGAATTGAATAAAGAATCTAAATTTGCTTTGGAATATTTTGGCGTAGAAGCACCGGAATTCATTTCTTCGGTAGCACGTAAGAGTGAATTTGATGAAAAGCAGAAGGTGATTCTCGTTGATCATAATGAATCGAAACAATGTGTAGACGGTATTCAGGACGCAGAAGTTATTGAAGTAGTAGATCATCATCGTTTGGGAGATTTTGAAACTTCCAATCCGATTTTTATGCTGTTTTGTCCGGTGGGATGTGTAAATACTATTATTTATAATTTGTATAAAATGCGTGGTATTCAGCCGACCAAGGCGGTAGCAGGTATGATGCTTTCCGCTATTATTTCTGATACCGTACTATTCCGTTCTCCGACTACTACGGATAAAGATCGTGAAGCCGTTAAGGAATTAGCGGAACTTGCGGGTGTAGATTATGAACAGTATGGTATGGAAATGCTCAAGGCAGGTGCGGATATCTCTGACTATTCTGCAGAGCAGTTGGCAAGTAATGACCGCAAGGAATTTGAATCTGCCGGAAATACTTTTACGGTAGGTCAGATTTCTGTGATGGACGTAGAACCTATCAATGCAAAGAAAGATGCTATTATGGCAGTTCTTGAAAAGAATAAGGCGGAAAAAGGATATGTTGCCTCTTATTTGATGGTTACTGATATTCTGGCAGAAGATACATTCTTGTGGTTTACTGACGGAGCACAGAAAATTGTAGAAGCTGCTTTTGAAAAGAAGGCTGACAATCAGTGTGTATATTTACCTAAGGTCATGTCTCGTAAGAAGCAGGTATCTCCACCATTGATTAATGCATACGCAAAGTAATTTAATTATAGATGAAAAGAACCCGTACATGGCATGTTCGTGTACGGGTCTTCTTATGAGTATCTGACCGTGATAGAATCAGTATATGATACATGGCAGATAGGAGGATGGGATATGGCAGACTTTTTAAATGGTCTTAATAAAGAACAACGTGCGGCTGTAGAACAAATAGAAGGTCCACTTTTGATTATGGCAGGTGCCGGTTCGGGTAAAACCAAAGCATTGACTTGTCGTATTGCTTATATGCTTAGACAGGGGATTAATCCACGTAAAATTTTAGCAATTACCTTTACTAATAAAGCGGCACAAGAAATGCGTGAGCGTGTGCATTCTTTGGTGGGGGCGGAAGCAGAGCATATTTGGATGTATACATTCCATTCTTTTGGTGCGAGATTTTTAAGAAGTGAAATAGAGAAGTATCCGCCGTATAATAGCCAGTTTACTATTTATGATTCGGACGATTCGAAACAACTGATAAAAAATATTTTGAAGGAAATGAATTTGGATGATAAGCAGTTTCAGCCAAGTTCTATACAAAGTCATATTTCCGGGGCAAAGAATCGATTGCTGACAGCTAAAGCTTTTCGTGCATCGATTGGCGATAATTTTTTTGCACAGCGTATAGCGGATATTTATGATCGTTATGATGCAGAAATGAAACAAAATAATGCATTAGATTTTGACGATTTATTATTGGTTACCACTTCTTTGTTGCAGAAAAAAGAAATCAGAACCAAGTGGCAAGATCGTTTTCATTATATTTTAATTGATGAATATCAGGATACCAATCATGCACAATATCTAATGGCAAAATATATTGCAGGCGACCGTCAGAATATTTGCGTCGTAGGGGATGCTGATCAGAGTATTTATTCTTGGCGTGGTGCAGATATTCGTAATATTATCGATTTTAAAACAGATTATGCTGATGCAAAAATTATTAAGTTGGAACAAAATTATCGCTCTACGGATACGATACTCAAGGTAGCCAATGCTGTTATTAAAAACAATACAGACCGTCCACCTAAAAAGTTATGGACCGAAAATGAAAAAGGGGCATTGATTCAACGTTTTGAAGCGATGGATGAGCATGAAGAGGCCGATTTTATCGTTTCTTCTATGAAGAAAGAACATGATACGAATCATATTCCGTATGGGGATATGGCGATTTTGTATCGTATGAATGCACAGTCTCGAATCTTAGAAGAATCGTTAGTTCGTAAAGGTATTGCTTATACCATGGTGGGCGGTGTACGATTCTATGATCGTGCAGAAATTAAAGATATCATGGCTTACTTAAAAGTTCTTGGAAATAGTAGAGATACGGTCAGCTTACAGCGTATTATCAATGTTCCGAAGCGTGGTATCGGAAACACGACAGTAGAGAAATTGATGGCATTTGCAGAAGAACAGGGAATTTCTTTGTTTGAAGCGATTATGGCAGTCGAAGAGTCGCCTTTAACGAAGGGAACGAAAGATAAGGTGCAAAAGTTCAGTGCCTTAATTTTTTCTCTCATCAATGCAGCGGCTGAAGGTGATGTATTTCACTTGATTGAAACGGTTATGGCGGAAACCGGATATTTACATATGTTACGTGAACAACAGGATTCGCAAGCGCAGAGTCGGGAAGAAAACTTGGGAGAACTTTTATCGGTAGCTAAAGATTTTACGAGAAATAATCCGGATGGAGACTTAATTGCATTCTTAGAACAGGTTGCCTTGGTTAATGATGTAGATAATTATGAAGGGGAAAATGAAAAAGTAACTTTGATGACTTTACATAGTGCAAAGGGCTTGGAGTTTCCTATCGTATACATGGCAGGATTGGATGAAGGAGTTTTCCCGGGAGCGCGTTCTTTAATGGATGAGTCTGCCGTGGAAGAAGAACGAAGACTTTGTTATGTAGGGATTACACGTGCAAGAAAGAAACTATATATTACGAATACACGTATGAGAACGATGTATGGACAATTAAAGCCATATACGCCCAGTCGCTTTTTGGATGAAATTCCATTTTCTTTGGTAGAAGAAATTAAAGTGGAAGAGGAACAGCGGCGGAAAACGAAAGTTATGCATCGATATAACCGTTTTGCAAGTGAAAAAGCACTTTCAACAGCAGCTTATTCCGGTGTTCCGAAGAGCAAGAGCAAGACGGCTCGTTATGACTGGAAAGAGGGCGACAAAGTCGTTCATAAATTATGGGGACATGGTGTGGTAGTAGCGATTTCCGGTGAAGGTAAGAGTATGACCTTGAAATTGCAATTTCCCGGACAGCAGGTTCGCCAAGTTATGGTTGCTTTTGCTCCGATTGAAAAAGAAGAATAAAATAAAAAACTATCTTTCTGGGACAGAATCTGTTTCATGGAAAGGTAGTTTTTATTTTGTTAACAAGTGGTATCGTGATAAAATAAAAGGGTGTTAAAACCTGATCTGTAGGAGGCATTATGGCATCAGAAACTGTTGTACGTAAGATAGAGAAATTACGTAAAGAAATACATTATCATAGTTATCTTTATTATGTAAAAGACCAACCAGAAATAACGGATTATGAATTTGATAAGTTATATCGGGAATTGGTTGATTTGGAAAAAGAATACCCGGAACTGATTACTTCGGATTCTCCGACACAACGAGTGGGCGGTAAGGCGACGGATGATTTTGATAAGGTCAAGTTTAAGAAGCCTATGCTTTCACTTAGCAATGCTTTCAATGCGGAAGAATTGCATGATTTTCATCGACGTGTGACGGGTGGTTTGGGCGATGCAAAGGTGGAGTACATCACAGAACTTAAAATTGACGGATTGTCTATGAATTTAGTTTATGAAAATGGGCGATTTGTACAAGGATTGACTCGTGGTGATGGGAAAGTTGGAGAAGATGTAACCGCTAATGTTAAGACGATAAAAACGATTCCTTTATTCATTGAAAATGCACCAAAGTATATGGAAGTACGTGGTGAAGTCTATATGCCGAGGCAGAGTTTTATTCGTCTTAATAAAGCAAGAGATGAATCGGGGGATATGCCTTTTGCAAACTGTAGAAATGCGGCGGCAGGGTCTTTACGTCAATTGGATCCGCAGGTGACCGCCGGAAGAAACTTGGACTTTTTTGCCTATGGTTTGGGAAGTATAGAAGGTATGGAAATTACTTCACAAGCACAGCTATTGGCACAATTAGAGCGATTCCATTTTCATGTAAATCCGCATTATAAGAAATGGAATTCTATAGAAGAAGTAATTCAAGAGGTCAATCAATGGCAGGATAGCCGTCGTACTTTGGAATATGATACAGATGGACTGGTTATCAAAGTCAGTGATTTTGCACAGCAGGAACGATTAGGTGCTACGGGAAAAGATCCGAAATGGGCGATTGCCTATAAGTATCCACCGGAAGAAGCGGTAACAAAAGTGGAACGTATTGTGGTTACGATGGGGCGTACGGGCGTATTGACACCTTCTGCTGATTTGGTACCGGTACGTTTGGCAGGAACGGTTGTGAAACGTGCTACATTGCATAATATGGACTTTATTCGGGAAAAAGATATTCGTATAGGGGATACCGTTCGTATATATAAAGCAGGGGAAATTATTCCGGAAGTGGCGGCGGTAGAAAAAGATAAGCGCAATGGTAGTGAAACACCTTTTGAAATGCCTACGCAGTGTCCGATTTGTAACTCTACCGTGGCACGTATAGAAGGGGAAGCTGCTTATCGTTGTGTGAATCCGACTTGTGGCGGTGTAGTGAGAGAAAAACTGATTCATTATGCTTCTCGAAATGCGATGAATATTGAAGGAATGGGACCTTCTGTTATAGACAGTTTACTGGCCTATGAATTAGTTAAAGACCCTGCCGATTTGTATACATTAAAGGCGGAAGATATAGCACAAATCGAACGTATGGGAGAAAAGAGTTCTAATAACTTAGTGGCATCGATTGCAAGTAGTAAAACAAGAGGGTTGGCTAAATTATTGTTTGGATTAGGGATTCGTTATTTAGGGGAAAAAGGAGCGGAACTTTTAGCGGCTACTTATCAGAATATAGAATCTATTATGCAGGCAGAACAAGATTCTTTACTACAGGTAGAAGGTATTGGGCAAGTGATTGCTGAAAGTGTGCATCAATATTTTCACGATGAAAAAAATATCGATTTAATAAATCGCTTACAGCGTGCCGGTGTAGTAACGGAAGAAGTAAAAGAAATACAACTTGGCGGAGCTTTTAACGGAGAAATGGTCGTACTCACGGGGAAACTTTCGTCTATCGGACGTAAAGCGGCCGGAGAACGTATTAAGCAATTAGGTGGACAGGTACAAAGTGCTGTAACCAACAGCACTACTTTAGTGGTAGCCGGTCAGGATGCCGGAAGTAAATTAACAAAAGCAAGAGAAAAAGGAATAATGATTATTGATGAATCTACATTTATGGTTCGTGCGGGGCTTATAGATGCACGAAACACATCTGTGGAATAATTTTTCTGATATTTTATTAGAGATAAAGTAGGTTTTATTCTTACAAATGTACCTTATTTTTAGTAAGGTAGACACAATAAAATTATGATATACTAAAAGGGTAAATGTCTTGAAAAGGAAGTGGAAATAGTGAAAATTACAACTGAAGAAGTAAAAAAGATAGCTCTTCTTTCTCGTTTGTCTTTTAGTGAAGATGAGTTGGAAAATTTGAAGGACTCCATGAGTGGAATTCTTACTTATATGGAAGAATTAAAACAGTATGACACGGAAGGTGTAGCACCTATGGCGCATGCGGTAGAACAATTTAACGTAATGCGTGAAGATATTCCGGATACATCATTTACTCATGAAGAAGCGTTGATGAATGCACCGGAACAAGAAGACGGCTATTTTAAAGTAAAGAGAATCATATAGGAGGGAAGACTGTGAGTTATACCATTCATGAACTTCATGAAAAGTTGATAAATAAAGAAATTTCTTCCGTGGAATTGACAAAACAGTTTATCGCTCATCGTGATAAAGTGGAAGCGGATGTACATGCTTTCTTGTCTACTACGGATGAAGAAGCATTAAAACAGGCAGCGGCTGTGGATGCAAAGATTGCAGCAGGCGAAGAGATTTCTATGCTTGCCGGTATTCCGGGGGCAATTAAAGATAATATTTGTGTTAAGGGACAAAAGTGTACTGCAGCATCTAAAATGCTGGAAGACTGGGTGTCTCCTTACAATGCAACCGTTATTGAACGCTTGATGGCGGAAGATTATGTATCCATTGGCAAAACTAATATGGATGAATTTGCTATGGGGAGCTCTACTGAAAACTCTTTCTTCGGTCCGTCAAAGAATCCTTGGAATGTAGACTATGTACCCGGCGGTTCTTCCGGCGGTAGTGCAGCAGCTGTAGCGGCAGGGGAAGCGGTATGGACTCTTGGCTCTGATACCGGCGGCTCTATACGTCAGCCGGCTTCTTTCTGCGGATTGGTAGGACTTAAACCGACTTATGGATTAGTATCTCGTTATGGCTTAATTGCATTTGCCTCTTCTTTAGATCAAATCGGACCGATTACTAAGGATGTTACTGATGCAGCTATTGTATTGAACAGTATTGCAGGTCATGATGAACGAGATTCTACCTCTATTCCACAGGAAAAAGTAGATTATTGTGATGCATTAGTTGACGATGTAAAAGGCATGAAAATCGGTATCCCGAAAGAATTCTTCGGAGAAGGTATTAAAGCGGAAACTCGCTCTGCTATTGATAAAGCTATTGAGTTTTATAAGAAAGCAGGAGCTGAAATTATTCCTGTATCGATCCCTCATGTTAAGAGCGGGGTATCTATTTACTACATTATTGCGCCGGCAGAAGCAAGTTCTAATTTAGCTCGTTATGATGGGGTCAGCTATGGATTCCGTGCTGATGGCGATAACATTGTTGATATGTATATTAATACCCGTAATCAGGGATTCGGTATGGAAGTTAAGCGACGTATTATGCTTGGTAACTATGTACTTTCTGCCGGCTACTATGATGCATACTACAAGAAGGCATTGAAAGTTCGTAGATTGCTTAAGGAAGCTTTTGATAAAGCATATGAACAATGTGATGTATTATTAGCTCCATCTGCGTCCGGTACAGCATTCAAGTTTGGTGCATTTACAGATCCGTTAGCACTTTATATGGAAGATATTTGTACTGTTCCTGTGAATTTAGCCGGTTTGCCATCTATCAGCATCCCTGTTGGATTCCACGACGGACTTCCTTTAGGAATGCAGATTATCGGACCGACTTTAGGAGAAAAGAAGATTTTGCGTGCCGCTTATGCATTTGAGCAGAATCATCCTGAATTTACTAAAACAGCGCCGAAAGGAGAAATGTAAGCATGAAATATGAAGCAGTCATCGGTCTTGAAGTGCATACAGAACTTCAAACGGCTACTAAGATTTTTTGTAATAGTAAAACTTCTTTCGGAGCACCTCCGAATACGAATGTTTCTCCCGTATGTTTAGGGCTTCCGGGGGTATTACCTGTTTTAAATAAAAAGGTATTGGAATTTGCAGTTCGTGCCGGTTTGGCATTAAATTGTGAAATTGCAAGATTTAGTAAATTTGATAGAAAAAATTACTATTATCCGGATTTGCCGAAAAATTTCCAGACATCACAGTTTGATCTTCCGATTTGCAAGGAAGGGTATTTGGATGTAGAAGTAGATGGAGAAGTCAGCCGTATTCGTATCACTCGTGCTCATATGGAAGAAGATGCGGGTAAATTGGTTCACCACGGTGATTCTATTACAACGGCGGATTATTCTTTAGTTGACTATAACCGTACAGGTACGCCACTTTTGGAAATTGTATCGGAACCGGATATTCGTTCTGCTAAACAGGCAGTCGCTTATATGGAAAAGATGCGTGCTATTCTTCAGTATTGCGGTATTTCCGATTGCCGTATGGAAGAAGGTTCTTTGCGTTGTGATGCAAATATTTCCGTACGTCCTGTAGGACAAAAGGAATTGGGAACAAAGACGGAAATTAAGAATATCAACTCTTTTAAAGGTGTTGAAAAAGCGATTGAATATGAAGCGATTCGTCAGGCTAAGATTTTAGAAGCCGGCGGTACTATTAAACAGGAAACCCGAACTTGGGATGAAAAAGAAGGCGTAACTAAGAGTATGCGTTCTAAGGAAGAAGCTAACGATTATCGTTACTTCCCGGAACCGGATTTAGTTCCGTTTACTGTATCAGATGAATATATTGAAAAGATTCGTCAGACACTCCCTGAACTTCCGGATGCACGCAAGGCTCGTTATATGGAATCTTTCGGGTTATCTTCTTATGATGCTGATTACTTAACTAATGATAAGGCGAGGGCGGATTACTTTGAAGCAATGGTTAAAGCAGGTGCGGAACCTAAGGAAGCTTGTAACTGGCTTATGGGAGAATTTGCCGGTAAACTTTCTGAAAACGGTATTGAAATTACAGAATCACCTGTTACACCGGAAGGACTGGCAGCATTACTTACTTTGATTGCTAAGGGAACTATTTCCGGCAAGATTGCTAAACAGGTATTCCCGGAAATGTGGGAAACCGGTAAAGCGGCAGAAGAAATTGTTAAAGAAAAAGGATTAATTCAGATTAGCGATACTTCAGAATTAGAAGCCATTGTTATGGAAGTTATTCAAGCAAATCCGAAGTCTGTTGAAGACTTTAAGGCAGGTAATAAGAAGGCTGTCGGCTTCTTTATGGGGCAGATTATGAAAGCTACTAAGGGGAAAGCAAATCCACGTGTAGTAAGTGGTATGGTTATGAAGAAGTTGCAAGAATTATGATAGAAAACGAAAAGAAGACGAACTTTGAGGAAGAACCGAGAGTGATGTCTACTCATGATGTAAAAGATTATGAAGGTATTACTTTAAATGAACAGGGAGAAGAAGATTATCAGGCGGAAGGTACTTGGGAAAATTCTCATGCACAAGTGCGTGTTATTCGAATCAATGATTTACCTCTTTGGAAAAAGGTTTTATATGGAATCGTAGTAATAGGAGTTCTTATTGCTTTAGCGATATTTGCATGGTTTGCTTTTCTTTGGTTTGGTGTCATAGCGGTGGTAGGAAGTATCCTTTACTTTTTACGTCGATTATTATAAAAAAGATGCTCGATATTTCGAGCATCTTTTTTTATTAGAGAATCTATATTATGAGGATATTTTTACAAAAATGTGTTTGGATGAATATTAAAAAGGGGCGGAACAAATGTTGCCTCTGATGTTATAATGAATCCAAAGAGGTGTATGCATGAATAATTCCAGAATAAAAAGAAATTATAGAGAGCCACCAGTTCCGTTTACTTTAAAAGCACCATTTAAACCGATGGGAGATCAACCGAAAGCCATTAGTCAATTGATAAATGGCTTGCAAGATGGGCATTGGGCACAGGTTTTAGTGGGTGCTACCGGTACGGGGAAAACTTTTACAATGGCAAATATTATTGAAAAAGTACAACGACCGACGTTGATTATTTCACCGAATAAAACATTGGCAGCACAAACATCTGTCTCTTATACACATCTGACGCTGCCGACGACTAGTCGAGTGTAGAT
>OWIN01001426.1_pt1 | contig 9610 bp, 9 predicted proteins | sample 1732771 | NCBI WGS metagenome assembly OWIN01 (sample SAMN05065752, study PRJEB22554) | human gut metagenome | biome: ENVO:2100002; feature: ENVO:00000062; material: ENVO:00002003 | host: Homo sapiens | place: USA | reverse complement strand
AAAATATATTCAATGGGGAAAAAAAATATTGTTTAACAGCATCCTTGAATATTGCTTCTTTATCCTTAAAATGATAAAAGATAGCTCCCCTTTGTAACTTAGTGACCCGCTCCAACTCAGGAACTGTCACTTTTTCCACATTCTTCTGAAGAAATAATTTAAAAGCTTCCTTCAAAATAAGCTCTCTTGAATTTTCCACAGGTTTATTGAACCAATCTGTCTCTGCCATAACGATAAGGTAAATAGTTTATTAACTAAAGTTTCCCACCCAAATAAATAGATAGAAAAATAACAGTTTGTCGAATTTTCTTTGTAAATTAGTAATCGCTAAAGAACTGATTTTAAAGACAAGACAACAAAACTGTTATGGAAGCAAAAATAGAGAAAATAAGTGAGTTATCCAAACTTTTGAGTGTTAAAACCCGAATGAGTGATGATTTATTTCATCTTTTTGGCAAGTTTGGCATCGGTCACCTATTATCTCGCCTTTCATTGGAGAAACAGGACGGAGTTTCGGCTTCGGAGTTGCTCCTCTCTCTTTGCCTCTTCCGCATTGTGGGCGAGAGCATCCATAGTATATGCAAACATAAGATATATGAGCTTTCAAATCATGGTAAGAACTGTTTCTATCGCATGATGATTCGCCCACAGATGGATTGGAGACGATTGATGAACCACTTTGCACTGCGTTATATGTGCCTATTGCGTAAGTATGGCGAAGTTCCTCAATCAGATACCACTACATGTTTCATTATAGATGACACCGTACTTGAGAAGAGTGGTGTGAGGATGGAGGGTATCAGTCGTGTTTTCGACCATATGAAAGGCAGATGCGTATTGGGCTACAAGCTGTTACTTTGTGCCTTCTTTGACGGCAAGACAACTATACCCTTTGATTTTTCACTACATCAAGAAAAGGGGAAGCAAGGCAACTACGGGCTGACAAGACAGCAACTCAAAAAGGCATATCACACCAAGAGGAACACCGGCAATCCTGATTATAAGCGCTTTCAAGAGTGTAAGATGTCTAAGCTGGAAGTTGCCATGGATATGCTTCGCCGTGGATGGAAGATGGGGTTACATGCGAAGTATGTGATTACCGATAGTTGGTTCACCTGCGAGCAACTTATGACATGTGTTAGAAGCATAGGTAAAGGGGCAATGCACTTTGTTGGACTTGCAAAAATGGGAAAGACAAAATACACTATATCGGGCAAAAAGAAAAATGCTGCAGAACTCATTGCCACCTATGAACGTGAACGAGGAAAGAACTGTCGTAAATACAAATGTCGATATATTCAGCTCAACGGCAACTTAGGAGATATACCTATCAGAATCTTCCTCATCAAGTATGGTAGAAACTCCGCATGGAACGTTCTGCTCACCACGGATACAACGATGTCTTTCGTAAAAGCCTTTGAAGTGTATCAGATTAGATGGAACATAGAGGTGATGAACAAGGAGACTAAGCAATATCTCGGATTAGGAGGTTATCAAGGTTGTGACTTTAATGGTCAGATAGCCGACGCAACGCTGTGTTACCTTACATATACCGTCATGGCTTTGGAAAAGAGATTCACAGAATATCAAACCATGGGCGAACTCTTTTCGGATATGGAGGGTGATCTCATGGCACTCACGTTATGGAAGCGAGTTCTTACCTGCATCGAACGCATTCTTCGCATTTTAGGAGAAATACTTGGAATGACGCCCCAATACCTTATGGCTACAATCAGCGGAAACGACAAAGAGATGAGCAAAATCCTTGTAATGGCTGAAGCGTTGGAAAAATGGGACGAAGTATGTGGATAGTCTGCATAACTTCTGTTAGGCATGTGTTAACAGTCAATGGATATGGGGGAAGACAGACAAAGGAAAATGAGAAAAGTTAGTGTTTTAAGGGGTGGGAAACTTTAGTTATTAAATTTCTTTAAGTAAACTCTTTACCATATCTAATATATTGAAAGGCACAGAGTCCACCCGTTTACGTAATAGAGGCACTAGCAAGCCCGAAAGACAAAACGAGCGACCTGTGCCGTATTTAAACAAATACGACACACCCGCTTCGTATATCCTTGTCTTTCTTGAAAGTTGCTAGTTTTCTATTACAAGTTCACACGAATACGAATCGAATGAGACAAACCCATTCTACATAAGAATGGTGATATTACACACCAACTTACTGCAAAGATACACAAAATATTATAATGTGTGAAAGTTGATTAAGGAAATAACGAATTTTAATTCAAGATGGTTGGAAGTAGTATATTGTTTCCAATAGATTATAAAAAAAACAGCCAAACTCTTAGATAAGAATTCGGCTGTTTTTAGATGTGTATGTCTTTTGGATATATACTATAACCAAAATGGGTCTTCTTTCCAATTTGTGGTAAAGCCCATTGCTGTGGTATCTACATTCGGGAACTCCTGTAACAGGGACTTGAAATCTTGCACCAGTGTATTTTCAGGTTCAATTGCATTAAGCCAATAGATAAGGCAGCAAAATACAGCATAGAAACGATTGGCCATTTGCGGTTTGTCCGTTATCCAGGTATTTCGCAAGGTGGCGGGTAACTGTGGTATGACAGGCATCACCCTGTTCCAAATACGTTCATGATGGGCGCAAGCATTTCTTAACGCATTGACCGCCTTCATCCAACTTTCAAGCATTTCATGCTGTGGTACGCCATACGAACGGGCGATTTTCTTTTTGATAGTCGTATCGGCGAAATTGAAATAGAGCTTAGTCAAGCAACCGAATGAAACCAATTCCAATATTTTCCATGCCGGAGGATAACCTTCTTTGCCGTATTTAACACAATGCTCCTTGATAAACTCGTCTTTGGAGCGTTGGAGTTCTCTCTCCAGCGTACTTAAGTTCTCTGTAAACTTATGCTTGTCTGTGGCCAATTCCGGCTGGATAAACCAAAATGCGCCATGGCTTAACGAGAAATGATTGATAATCTTGGCACGCAAGGACACTTCTATTTGTTGTATTGCAGAGAAAATAAGCATTCTTAGCCGTGTATCGAACAGATATAGTGACACAGCCTTGCCAAATGAGGCTCCGGACTTGTATTGGTGCGTAACCGTATCTTGCTCCATAGGACGAAGATATGTCCTGAAACGGAAATAGCTGACATTTTCAAGAAATGCCAACGCCTTGTTGTCGTCAGTAATTGACAGTCCCCTATCTTTTAATGTTTGGATTAAAGCAGGAACTTCAAGAGGGGAATTTGTATAATCCATAAACGTATATATAAAAAAAGTTCCGCCCTGGTACGCTGTTCTACGGGAAGCGTGGCGGATTCTAGCAATGCAAATGTACGACTTTCTTTTGGAATATCCAAGAGTTTCGGACAAATCAATTCATTTTTAACTATTTTAAAGCCTGTTCTTATCCCCATGCGATCGGTTCCACGTGTCGTAATCGGAATACGTAGGGGTATCATCCCAAAAGGATGATTTCTTTCTTCTTTTGCGGTGTTTGGGCTTTTTATCGTAGTCATCCCCACCGGAAAATATGCTTTTGAGTATTACATAACCTACCAAAAGTATTATCAGAGCGTCCATATATTCATGTTTTAAGTGTTTTGAAATCAGTATGTAAAGTTACAAAACAATATCTATATAATCAAATAATCACAGAGAAAATTCGCAAGAAAAACGCTGTCAGAAAATACCTAAACGGGCGACAGCTTCCTCTTTTGTCTCCCGGACAAACTGCAAGAGAATACCGGGATTGATGTAACGGTTTTGGAATTTGCAGGTAAGGTGCAAATGGGGACCGGTACTGCGCCCCGTGTTGCCGGTAATGGCAATCACCTCGCCGGGCATGACGGAAGCCCCCCGACGAACCAGCACTTGGGAAAGGTGGCAATAGCTGACGGTGTAACCGCCGTGACGGAGGGTGACGAAGTTACCCGAACGCCTGTCGTACCCCACCTTGACCACCACGCCCGACAACATGGCGTAAGCTTCTTCACCTTTGGCACGCAGGTCGATCCCGTTGTGCCGACTGCGCTTCTTGCTGAAAGGGTCGATACGGAGACCATAAGGCGAAGTGACAGTAATACGCTTCAACGGATAGGAGACGCTCATGTATCGCCGTACCCACTCGCCATACTCATTGGCAGGGAATTTCCCTGCCGTAGAAACAGACTCCTTATTTGGATTGGAAACCTTTTCTACAGGGGGAAGGCCTTTTTTTGTGTCTATGCGACAGACCGGCTGCCGCCTGGCTACGGTGTGGAACTGCGCTTTAGCGGACAGACACACCGACAGCATGGATAATATAAGAATCGCTTTCATACGGACAAAGGTAGGGAGAGAACTTCGACTACTTTATATATAAAGGAGGAAAAGCACTGAATTTTAACCTTGTATAAGCCATCATACCTGGGAATCATACTCGCAACCAACACACGCCAGAATGGGTTGAATTTTCCGTTTGGAGTATGATTGACAGTCTGATTTTTCCGTGTTTCCATAAATAACTTCAAAAACGGAACGATTTATCGTTTCCGCCCAATACAGGTGCAGACGATGAATTTATTTTGCCCCCAAAAGTGAACTTATACCCAAAGGATTATGAACTATCAACACAAATTCAAAGAGGAAGAAATACCTTACGGCATCCTCAAAAAATTCGGACTGACCCGTGAAATGATTGGCGACTTGCCGCAATCGGTGTTGCAACAGGTATGTGACGGCTACCGTTCACCAGTGCTGCCTATCCATATCACGGATGAAGGAGGGAATATCATACAAGGGCGCACACGCTTCGCATTGGTCAGAACCGAAACAAGGGAAGCGGACATCCTGTTTTATCCGGTGCTTGCCCAAAGTCGATTGGAACAGTTCAGCGAGGCAAACTGCCAAAAGCTGGAAGCCGGGAAAGCGGTGATGGCTACCATGACCGATGCGGACGGCAGACAGGTGCAAGCCTTCCACCAAATAGACGAAGGCACCGGACAGATTCTTTCCGTGCCGACACCCGTCATCGGCCGTAACCTGCAATACTTCTGCGATTATTTTGAACTGAGCAACGCCGAACTGAACTGCCTACAGAACGGTGAGCCTTTGACACTGGTTGATGAAGGTAGTATGTTGACACTCGGTATTGACTTGCATGACCCTACCGGCATCCGCATCGGTATCGGGGATGAACGCCAATGGCGTGAACAGAACAAGAAGGGGTTGAAAAAATACAACTTCGGGTGCTTCGGCTGTTGGGTGATGGATGAACAGGGCAATCTGGACTATGTGGAGGAAAAGGAATACAGTGAAGAGATGTGGGAGGAAATGAAGAAGAACGGGGCAGGCAAATTGAAAATGAAGAATTAAGAATGATGAATGAAAAATTGGGAACGGAAAGATTCTATCCGGAAGAAACGCTTGTGGAGAAGGTGCAGAGCGGCGTGTTCGGATGGCTGGGGTATGTGACCCACCACTCCAAGGCATGGAAACAGGAGTATGAGCGGTATTGCCGCCTGCGTGAACTACCGATGAATGACGGAACCGCCGAGAAGTTCCTGCAAATGAAGCAAGAAGAACTGGAAGAAGCGATAGCGAACGGAGACGCTTGATTGAACCATTAAATAAGAGAATACAATATGTCTATCCGAAAGAATACCAATCCCCGGCCGTTGGATTTACCGCCGGAAATGCAAGACCTGTTGCTGCGTAACGGCATGCGTGGCTACCTTGCCGGAAGCAGCGAAGGGTTTGCCTTGATTGTGCAGGGGCATGATTCGCCCTTGCTGACCTATCCTGTCAGCGAGAAGCAACTGCGTGCGCTGACCGACTGGGGCACGAACTCCGCCAACAAACGGTGCTACAACACCTTTGCGAGTATCGTGGCCGCCGACTTCGACCTGCCAAAAGACTTCGTACACGCCCAGAACGCCAACGGACGGGTCGCCATGGGACTGCACGGCTACCGTATCGGTTCCGGAGAGTATGGATGTGTGGGAATGCCCATGCATCCTTTTCATCCAATCTGCCACGGCTTCCTCGGCTGGACACCCCGGCAACAAGGAGGCTTCCACCTGCGGCGCATCGGCGGAGACCTCTACTATCCCGGTGCGCCTATCGTGCCGAACCGCCCGGACGGACGTATGAAGCCGGGGGAACTGGAATCGGGCGGCTACGGTTTCTATTACAAAGGACACGCCACCACCCCGGTAGCAAAGAAGGATGTGCTGAAGGAGTTGCAGAACGTGGTGACACCCATACAAACCCGGCAGAGAAGCAGCGAGCCAGCCAAGCCTTATAAGGAGCTGATAGCCTCACCGGTGTATTTCACCAACAGAAAGTGGCAGGAGTGCCTGGCAAGCCACGGTATTATCGTGGATAGCGAGACACGAACGCTAACGGTGCAGTCGGCTTCGGTAGACGCAGACCTGCAATACGACCTGACAGCGGAGGAGTTGGCCGCACTGACCGCCAACACGCTGGAGGAAGCCACGATGGAGAAACGGCTGGAAATTATCAACGGGGTAATCCAAGATGATTATGACGGCAAAGTGACATTGGATATGCTGAATGGCAGGGAGATAGTGAACCTGCCCTTGCACCCGGAAGTGCTGGAGGATCTGAACCGGCAGCTCTTGACCGGACAGCAACAGGCAGAAAGAACCACCAACGGTATATCGGTGGAAGCGGAACAAGGGCTGCGGGAGGGATTACCAAGGGGCGGTGTGGTGATGGACGGCAATGACCTTTCGGTAATCCGTCCCGATAAAGGTTGGTACCGGGAAGGAAGACATGGCAGGGAGGTGACAGTGGACGACATCCGTGTGGAGCCGTCCGGACAAGAGGGAACATACAAGATGACCGCCATTATCGACGGCGAACGGGTAAGCCACGAGATTACGCAGAAGCAATACGACAAGTTTATGGCCATTGATGACTATCACCGCCTGAAACTGTTCTCCAAAGTGTTCGGCGAGGTGGATATGAAATCAAGAGACCGGACTCCGTTGGGAGTGAAAATCGGTGCCGCCCTGCTTGCCGGCGTAACGGTGGCTGCTGAGTTGGAGCATGACCACCATTGTCATTCAAGACCGGTAGTATTCGCCGAACATCACCACCACGGGCCTGCGCCACGTCCCTATTTCAAGCCGGGAGTGGATACGCCTATGGATGTGGCCGCACGCAACTTCGAGGCGGCGGTGAATGAACATATCCGTCATGAAATACGCCACGGGATGTAACCAAATAAAAAGAACATAACACAAACACACCTTATATATGTCGGAACTGACCTACGAAGATTTCAAGCAACGCATCAACATCCAGGAGGTGTTGCAGGATGCCGGCTACCGCCTGAACCGGAAGGACGGCATCCGCTATCCCTCTTACGTGCGCTTGGACAGCAATGGCCGCCGCATTCGTGGTGACAAATTCATTGTCACCCGAAACGGGCTTTGCTGTTTCCAACCGCCGGAGCAACGGAACTACAACATCATATCCTTTATCAAAGAACATCCGCATTTTTTTGCTGAATACACACCGGGGATGTCGAAGGACAGACTGGTAAACCTTGTATGCAACCGCCTGCTGAACCAACCCATGACGGAACGTAATACTCGTGTATTAGACCCGGAGAAACATAACAGCCCCTTCAATGCCGGCGATTACGAATGGCAAAGCTTCGACCGGGGGAATTGGGAGAGCCAGAAGAAATTCTATCCCTACTTCAAGAACCGTGGCATCAACCTTGCCACCCAACGGTTGTTTGCCGACAGTTTCTTCCTGACCACCAAGCAACGGACGGACGGCAAGCGATATACCAATCTCTCGTTTCTTTTGGTCTTACCAGGCAAGCCAGACGAAAAAGTGGGATTGGAGGAACGAAGCCGCCCGAATCAAGAGGGAAAAATGGTGTATAAGGGTATGGCTGCCGGAAGCAATGCCACGCAAGGAATATGGATAGGTAATCCAGAACACATGGCTTTGCCGGAGGTGAGAAACGTGTATTGGTTCGAGAGTGCGCTCGATGCGATGGCTTTCTGCCAGTTGAACGCAAGTACGCTAAATATGGAAGATTCGGTGTTTGTCTCCACCGGAGGGTCGCCGAGCCAGCAACAATTCAAAGGGATGATTGCAGAGACACCAACTGCCACACATCATCTTTGTTTTGACCGTGACCGTGCCGGACAGGTATTCGCTATCAATTTTGCGCTGACCCATGCCGGAAGGGAGTTCTCCAGTTACCTGTCGAAAGCCGGGAATTTAATCGTGCAAGATTGCAGCGAGGGTTATCAACGCCATGAAATAGCAATGGAACCGTTTGACTTCAAGAAAGTGACAGTGAGTTTGGGCATAAATGCTTTGAAGCCTGATTTGGAAGATGCAGTTCTCAAATACATGGAAATGGGTGACGGATATTTGCAGGAGATGTATATGAACCGTAGGGACAATTATGAAATCAGCCGTACTGACGGTGCGACAAACAAGGAGGAATTGGAGAAAATGGAAAACGACCTGCACGCTATCTCCAAAGCTCTACAAATGCTATCCCGGTCCGGCACACCTGCCATGGGAAACATCATCTATGAGCCGACGGCTGAAGGTTACAAGGACTGGAACGACCAATTGCTTGACAAACGGATGGAAACGGAAGAAAAGGAACTTGATGATTGGGAAATCAGTGGCAGGGCTACCCTGAACCGCGCCTTGTCCGATTTGCCTGAAATCAATCCCGAACATATCCGTACCGGCCTGTATGATGAAGCAGACCATGAAGCTGTACGCAAACGGATTGAGCGGGCAGAGAAAGTCGTGCAGTCTTTTGAAGTCAATGACAAAGGAATGCCGGATAAAGGCTTTCAGGAGATGTATGAGATACAGGAAGAACTTGCCCGGTTGGAAACGGATATAACCAACTCACTTTCGGGCATAAGAGAAGAATACCAACCCCGTTTTCACCGATAATCCCCATGAAGCCTATGCAGACCGCCCACTACGGAACCCTTGTCATCCGACCGCGTTCCATGCAATTTGCCATTGATGAATTGCCCCTGCTCCTGCTTTGCCTTGCCGGATACGGCTGTGCCGGGATAGAGAACCTTATCGGTAGCGGTATGCTGTTGAGAGTTTCTGTGTTGTGCAGCCTTTATCTACTGTACCGATTCATCTACCTGCGCCGTACCGAATACCTTATCAGCAGCGAACAGATAATCTACCGGCATGGCGTGTTCAGCCGAAGCTGCGACTACATGGAGCTGTACCGTGTGGTGGACTTCAGGGAACACCGCAGCTTCCTGCAACAACTGACCGGGCTGAAAACTGTGAGCGTGTATTCGGGAGACCGCATGACCCCCAAACTGGATATATACGGCGTGGAATACCGGACGAATCTTGTCGGTCATATCCGTGAACGGGTGGAAACCAATAAACAACGAAAGGGTATTTATGAGATTACAAACCGCTAGCCTCCTACTGCTTATGAGCATTCTGTGGGTACAGTATGCAGTGGCACAATATGTACAGACCAATCCACTGGAGTGGATGGCACTTGCCGAAGGAAATGAGGCTATCAATGGAGAGATAGAGCTGTCTCTTATACACATCTCCGAGCCCACGAGACACTGAGCGATCTCGT
>OWIN01001404.1_pt1 | contig 9722 bp, 7 predicted proteins | sample 1732771 | NCBI WGS metagenome assembly OWIN01 (sample SAMN05065752, study PRJEB22554) | human gut metagenome | biome: ENVO:2100002; feature: ENVO:00000062; material: ENVO:00002003 | host: Homo sapiens | place: USA | reverse complement strand
CAACTGGCGGAAAATCGGCCGCAAAGGCAAGTGCAGAAAAGACTCCGAGAGTACAAAACAGTGTATCAGTATCCCCGGACCCGTTCCTGGTACTCTGATGGTGCTATCCCCACTACTTTTTTAAACTGGGCGCTGAAATAGGCAGTATCTGAATACCCCACTGAATCCGCCACCTCATATACCTTTAACTTTCCCTCTTTTAATAATTCCATTGCCACCTTCATGCGGTAATGGGAAAGATAGGTTGTAAATGTATAATCCGTTTCTTTTTTGAATACGCGGCTTAAATAGCCTTCGCTGATCTGCAGCTGCTCTGCCACAGTGCTGATATTGATATCTTCTTTATAATGTTCACAGATATGTTTAATTGCCTGCTCTACATATTTATTTTTCGCTTTTCTGCCTGCATTAAACCGGAAAACAGGCGTTTTCTCCTCTTCCTTCTGCCGGATCTGGTCTCTTTCCTCTAACTGGGCAATAATACGAGTCACTGCCTGTTCAAGATCACCGTCTTTTAATGGTTTTAACAGGTAATCACTGACTCCCAGCTTCACTGCACTCTGGGCATATTTAAAATCCCCATAAGCTGTCAGGATAATGAATTTCGCCCTGTTTCCCTCACAACGTAGCATCTGGATCATTTCCACGCCGTCCATACGGGGCATTTTCAGATCTGTAACAATAATATCCGGCGAAAGACGGCGGATCACCGCTGCCCCTTCTTCCCCATTGGCTGCTTCCCCAGCGATCATGCAGTTTAACGCTTCCCAGTTAATAGTAAATATAATACCTTTTCTGGCGATTTCTTCATCTTCTACCACTACTACTTTATACATCGTCCCTCTCCATCCTGACAGGAAGACTTAAAGTGACAGTTGTTCCATCTTCTGTCACCTCTGCCTTCAGACCATATTCATTTCCATAGTACAATTTTAATATCCTCATAATATTATAAAGCCCCAGGTGCCCGTCCCTTTTCTCTGGTTCCGGGCTGTTGATCCAGGCCAGTATCTCTGGACTCATTCCACATCCATTATCGGTGATAGAAATATTTAAAACATCCCCTTCACGACCTGCGTAAATACAGATATATCCATTTTCACAGCCTTCCAGACCATGTAGGATAGCATTTTCCACTAATGGCTGTAAAATCATTTTCGGAACCAGGCACTCCTCTAACTGATCCGGTATCTCCTTTTCGCACAAGAAACGTCCGGTAAAACGGATCTCCTGTACTTCTACATAACTGTCAATGGTCTCTAATTCCTCTTTTAAAGGGATAAACAGCTTACTGGAAATGCTTTTTCGCAATATAACCGCCAGATTTTCCGCCAGCACAGCGATCCGTGGCACCTGGCGTATCCTCGCTTCCCATTTAATAGTATCCAGTGTATTATAGAGAAAATGAGGATTTAACTGGGTCTGGTATAATTTTAATTTTGTTTCATTAAGGTCTTTCTGCCTCTGAACCTTATCTTCCAGATATCGCCCCAGATCTTCCGTCATCTGGTTAAAGCTGCTAGTCAGGCGACCCATTTCATCATTTGACTGCGGATGGATGCGGATGGAAAGATCTCCCTTTTTTACTTTTTCCATAGCTTCGTCTAATGTCTGTACCGGGCGGGCAATACTTCCTGTAAGTACACCAGATACAGCCAGACATAAAAATAATCCCAGCGCCGACAGGCACAGGCTGACAGTCCACATGGTCTGAACAGCTGGCTGGCTCATGGGTGCCTGGCGGCATAACAGAAAATAAAATCCGTTTTTGCCTTTGTTACTTACCATATACTGTTCCCTGTCATGGCCTGCATCAGACATTTTCCTGTTTTCCAGTATCTTTTCCATCTTGTCACCTGGGCGAACCTGGATCTTGTCCTGACCTGAACAGTACACCGTCCGTTTATGGGCATCTAAAAGCAGCAGCATATCACCAGATGACACTTCTGCTCCTAAAAGGTCATCCAAATTTTCCCTGGTAAAATCAAAAACAATATAACCAGTCCTGGCACCTCCCTCTGTATATAACGGTCTTGCCCCCTGAAGCAAAATATCTCTGTCTGTAATAGAAAGATCAGGATCTGTGCGGTAATATACAATATTATCTGTCTTTGATGCCTTTCTTAACAGCCCCCAGAATACTGGCAGGTCTTTTTCCTTTCCTTCTGTGTCAGTTGTATAAAGCAGATGACCACCTGCATCATAAATGGAAAACTGAGCATAGCCGGATGTTTCCTGTGTAGCCTGATACAAAGAAAGATACATTTCCCTTTGATGGTCTGCCTCACTTTTTTCGATCATAGTCCGGGCCGTTTTTTTATCTGCTGCAATAGTCTGGCAGGCTTCCTCGCATTTTTCAAAAACTGCTTCCAGTCTTGCCTCTGCCTTTGTGATCTGAGTCCGCCCTTCATCTAAATCCTGACGTTCAAGAGCTGCTGTAAACAGCCGGATCATAACCACGCTGGAACACAATAAAGGCACCAGCGCTGTCAGCAGACAGGCCAGGAAGATCTTTTTATGAAATGAAAGCTTATTTAATATCCTCATCTTTTTCCTGCCTTCTCCATTACTGTTCATGAACTGCATTGCCCTTTTCTTCCATAATGGTCTTCCAGGTACTTAAAACTTCCTGCTGACTTAAAAGCCTCTGCTTCAGATCCTCAGCAGATGTATCCTTATTGGTAACAGCATCTTTTGCAGGCTGACGTAAAAGCTGGGTCTGTAAAAGCCATTTTGTATCATCGCAGATAGTATAGTCCACAAATTCTTCTGCAGCATCTATATTGGGAGTTCCTTTTCGTATAGCAGTTCCTTCTTCAAAAAGGCATCCCCTTTCTTCAGGATAAATATAATCTACATCCTGCGCTGCAGCCAACAGCGCTTTCGCTGCCTCTTCTGAGGTAACGCCAATGGAATAACGGCCGTCAGAAATGCCCTGTTCCACTTCTTTAAAGGTTTCTGGCATCTGATACTGCATATTTTCTGCTAAAAAATCCAGAAATTCTTCTTTTTCACTGTTTTGGGCCGCCTCTGTAAAAGCGGCAGCAGCCATATCTGATTTAAGGGGATCCGGCACTGCCACACGGCCTTTCCATCGTGGCTCCAGCAAACTATCCCAGCCAGTTGGCAGTTCTCTGTAGGTCACTACATTAGTATTATATAAAATAACAAAGGATACGGTCGAATATCCGGTCCAGGCATCCTTATATGCCTGCCAGTATTCCTTTCCTTCTTCTAATGCATCCGCACTGATACCAAAAGCCACATCCCATTCTGCCTCTTTGTTTTCCAGCCGGGAAAGCATCTCCTTTGCTGAGCCTGTTTCCACCTTTACATTCCAGCCGGTTCGCTCTTCAAATTCCTTGATCACAGGCTTCCATTCTTCTGGTTCCTGTGCTGTAAATACAGACAGATCATAGTTTTCTGTTTCTGCCGGTTCCTGCACCGGAGCATCCTTCTGGCTGCAGCCTGTAAGACCTGCACCAATGGATAATACAGCCCCAGATAATACAACATATAAAAAGAACAGGGAACGCCCTTGTTTGCATTCCCTGTTCTTTTTATATGCTGCATTTCTATCTGCTTTTCCTGTATACATACTATAACGCCCCTTGTTTGACTGGCAACAAATATCTGCTGCGCAGACGCTTGTTTTTCTCTACGCTCTATAAAACTCACGAACCACGCACTCGCGTGCTTTACTGTCCGCTGTCGCGGACGGTTCGTTCGTTAATGGCTTGCGAAAAACAAATGTCTGCTATGCAGACGCTTGTTTTTCTCTACGCTCATAATATACCAGAAAAAGCTTTGTATTTCCATATATTTACAGACTCAAAAAGCGTTCAAATACCACACAGGCGCGAACTGCATCTTCCTCTTTTTCCATTTCGCAAAAGATACGCAGCAGCGGCTCAGTACCTGAAAATCTGGCGCTTACCCAGCCGCCATTTTTAAAGTAGACCTTGCAGCCGTCCTGATAAGAAACACGGGACACCTCAAACGGCAGTTGTGGCAGTTTCTGTTCTTCTAACAGCATTCTATGGATCCGCGCCTTTTCTTCTGCTGTAAAGCGATAGCTGCGCTCTTCCATATGAGTTTCCCCATACTGGTCTTCAATATCCTTTACAATTCCAGAAAGGCTCTTACCTGTAACAGCGATCATTTCTACAAGAAGGCTTGCAGCGTAGATGCCGTCTTTTCCATGGATATGTCCTTTTACAGTCAGCCCACCGGAAGATTCACCGCCAATGATCGCACCTGTCTCCTGCATCTTTGCAGAAATATACTTAAAACCTACCGGCACTTCGTAACATTTCTGGCCAAAGCTTTCTGCTACCTTATCTAACATATGGGTAGTTGCCAGATTGCGCACAGCATCCCCCCGCCATCCTTTATATTTCAGAAGATAATAATACAGCATAACTAAAATCTGGTTGGCATGAAGATAATGCCCCTTATCATCAATAACGCCTAACCTGTCTGCATCACCGTCCGTTGCAATGCCAATATCACAATAACGGTCCAGCACATAGTTCTGAAGGTTCTTAAGGGTATCTTGTGCCGGTGCCGGCATCTTACCTCCAAAAAGCGTATCATGCTGGGCATTAATGGTCTCTACCGTACATCTTGCAACTGCCAGAATGGTGCTTAAAGCCGTCAGGCTGACACCATACATGGGATCAACTGCTACCCTTAAATCTCTCTTTCTGATCGCATCTACGTTGATCACAGATAAGATATTATCCAGATATTCATTCATTGGATTGATTTCTTCTACAATGCCCTGTTTCACCAGTTCTGTGTAACCTGGCGGCGGCATCTGCCCATCTTCTTCATGACATGGTGTATACAGTTTTTCTGCTTCCAAAAGCCATTTTTCAATGTCCTTTGTCTGGATTTCATCTGCATCCCTTCCTCCATATGTAAACACCTTGATACCATTGTAGATTGCCGGATTATGGCTGGCTGTGACCATCATTCCATAGTCCAGTTCATGTTTCATCACATAAAACATTAACAGAGGTGTTGGTGCGCTGCGGTTTACAAACTGTACATGGATTCCTTCTTTTCCAAGGATCTGACATGCCCAGATCACAGCCTCTTTGGAAAGGAAACGACGGTCATAACCGATGACCACACTTTTTGTATCTTTATGTTCTGCCTTCATTTTCAGGCACATGGCTAAGGTCAGTTTCTGTATATTTTCCTTGGTAAACTCTTCTCCGATGATCGCACGCCAGCCGCCAGTTCCAAATTTTACCATTTTTTGTTCCTCCTATGTTGAAGAATGTCCTCGCAGAGTCTTTCCTGCACCTGCCTTTATGGCCGATTTTCTGCCTGCTTATACCACACTGCTGTGCAGTATATTGGTTTAAACAATGGATACCTTACCTTTACTTACCTTCAGGAAGATAAGCAGGGAAATAACTGTACTGACAGTAAGGATCGATGCCAGCGCTGCCGCTGTACCAAAGCTGTTTCTTACAACCTCTGTATAAATAGCTACAGAAATGGTACTTGTCTTGCCGCCGTAAAGCATAACGCTGGAAGACAGCTCATTGATACAGGTGATCCAGCTTAAAATAGCGCCGGATAATACACCAGGTGCCATTAATCTTGCTGTTACCTTAACAAAGGTCTGCATAGGCGATACCCCAAGGCTGATAGAAGCTTCTTCTACACTTGGATCCATCTGCTGCAAAAAAGCACTGCCGGAGCGTACTGTATAAGGCAGTTTTCGTACAACAAAGGCGATGATCATAATCACTGCTGTACCTGTAAGGATCACCGGTTCCTTGTTAAACGCTACGATCAGGCTGATACCAAGAACAGCGCCTGGAATTACAAACGGGAACATGATCAGCAGATCCATTAACTGTCCTGCAAAGCCCTTCTGCCGCACAACGATATAGGAGATCAGCATACCGATGATGATGATAAATACAATAGCAATGGTTGAAAATACAAATGTATTGCGGATATTGGTCCACAGACGATTAAAAATAGTAATATAGCTTCCCAGACTGAATCCCTTCTTAAATCCTGTAAAATCACTCTTAATAAAGCTGCTGACAATGACTACGATCTGAGGAAGGATACCTATAAATGTAACCAGCATAACCGGGAATGTTGCCAGGAAACGCTTTACTCCGTGAAGTTCTTCTTCCTTTGGCGGGCGCATGGCAGTCATTACATAATTCTTCTTTGTAACAAAATGCTTCTGCACCAGAAGGACTGTAGTAGAACAGAATACCACCACTACAGAAAGGGCACTTGCCAGATGGGCATTTCCGCCGATCTCACTCATGTACTCGTTGTATACAAGAACCGGAAGTACCATATAACCTTCACCGATGAGCATTGGAGTACCAAAGTCTGCCAGGCTGGTCATAAATACCATAATCGCGCCAGCTGCAATAGATGGAAGGACGACCGGCAGTGTAATAGTCCACAGTCTGCGAAGCTTATTGCTTCCCAGATTCTCTGCTGCCTCTTCCAGGCTGGAGTCAATACTTCCCATAGCACCGGATGTATACAGATACACATAAGGAAACAGCTTAAAGGTAAATACCAAGATAATACCCAGTTTTCCGTAAATGCTTGGAAGGTGGATACCAAACTGGGAAAACATATTTGTTACCAGTCCAGAACGTCCAAAAAGCATGATCCAGCTATACGCACCGATAAATGGCGGACTCATAAGGCTCATGATGATAAAAATATGGATGAACTGCTTGCCCCATATATTATACCGTGACATTACATAGGCAATAGGAACACCTACGATCAGCGTTGTAACCGTTGTGACCACGGATACAAAAATACTTCTTCCTAAAGCGGAATAATAATATTTCTTTGTAAAAAACCTGATGTAGTTTTCAAAAGTAAAACCGTCTACCTTGGTTGAGAAAAAACTTCGGGTGATCAGGGTACAGAAGGGATAGATCAGAAATACCAGCATAAATCCCACAACTGCCACTTTCACCCAGAACCAGAAGTCTAACTTTTTTCCGGAACTTACCATGATATCACCTCCCGGGTCGCTGCATCGTATACGCCTACGGCGCGGATATCAAAGTTTACCTTTACTTTTTCACCGTCCGGGCGCAACTCATGTACATCCTTTGTATACTCATTTAACTGTACAGTCTGTCCATTATCCAATAGGATCTCATATTCAATAAAATCTCCCAGGAATGTGGAAATGGTAATAGTTCCCGGCAGTCCCTCTTTATCATCAAAAAACAGCTGCTCCGGTCTTGCGGAAATGATGCCTTTACCATTAAATGGCTTTTTTAAAGTACAGATAATAGAGCATTCTCCCTTAATATCCAGAACTGCCTTACCTGGATCATCCCCTTTAACATCACACTCTACGAAATTGGAAACGCCGATAAATCCGGCTACAAAAGTATTTTCCGGCTTTTTATAGATTTCCTCCGGAGTTCCCACCTGCATAATATTTCCTTCCTTCATAACAGCGATCCGGTCGGAAATTGCCAGTGCCTCTTCCTGGTCATGGGTTACATAGATGGTAGTGATCCCCAGACGGCGCTGCAGTTTCTTAATAACGGTTCTCATCTGTACCCGCAACTTTGCATCCAGATTTGACAGCGGTTCATCCATTAACAGAACTCCCGGTTCAATAACAAAAGCTCTTGCCAGGGCTACCCGCTGCTGCTGTCCGCCTGAAAGCTCATTTGGCTTTCTGTCCTTTAATTTGCCGATCTGTACCAGTTCCAGAGCTTCTTCCACTTTTCCGGGAATCTGATCTTTAGGACACTTCTTCGCTTTCAAGCCATATGCTACATTTTCAGCCACTGTCAGATGTGGGAAGATAGCATAGTTCTGGAAAACCATACCAATATCTCTCTTATGAGCCTCCAGATTATTGATCACCCGGTCATCAAAACAGATCTCACCTCCGTCTACTGTATTAAATCCTGCGATCATACGCAGAAGAGTGGTTTTTCCGCATCCGGACGGCCCTAAAAGGGTAAAAAACTCTCCCTGCTTAATATCAAGGCTTACCCCGTTTAATGCTGTAAAATCACCGTATTTTTTCACGGCATTTTTAATGATCACTGCATGGCTCATATCTGGTCCTCCTTTTTGATCTGGAATCTTTCTACTATGCACTTCCCAACTGCTTTTTCTGAAAGACACTCCCACTTTTCCATTGTCTATATATGTGAAAGACTGCCCGCCCGCCAGGGCCAGGCAGTCTTTCTATTATTTATTTACATATCACTACTTACTTTTCATTTTCTTAAAAATCAATTCACCATAATATCATTAAAGTGTTCAATAATGGACTCTTTTTCATTTGCAGCCCAGTCAAAATCATAATCAACCAATACCAGGTCGCTGAGCTTTGCCAGCCCCTCTGCAACGTCCATATCACTTCTTACAGGACGACGGCCCCAGTTTTCACTCTGCTCTGTCTGGCACTCTTTGGAAGTTACAAAGTCAATGAACAATTTTGCGTTCTCTTCGTTCGGGCATCCCTTAACAAGAGCTACACCATCAGGAACTGCACTGGTTCCATCCTTTGGATATACAAATCCAACTGAAGGATCATCCTTGTACTGAACAGCTGCTTTTTCAAGAGTAAGCCCTACATAGAACTCACCATCAGCTACCATCTTATGGCACTTACCTGAAGAATCAACGATCTTTCCATCCAGGTTGTCATACAGTTTCTTGATGAAATCCCATCCATCTTCCTTACCGCCATGTCCCAGGATCATAGTACATAACTGGGTATATGCAGAACCGGATTTAGATGGCAGGCAGTATGCAATTTTTCCCTTCCACTCAGGCTTTGTCAGATCTTCCCAGGACTCAGGAATGGTCATTCCGTCTTTTTCGATCAGATCTTTATTGTAAAACAGTACCATTGGCAGTGGGCTTTCACCAATCCACTTGTCATCTGGATCCTTATACTCTTCTGCGATCACATCATCATTTGCGCACACATATGGTGCAAAATAATCCTTAAATGCAGCCAGTGAGTCAGCACCTCCGCCCCAGAGTACATCAGCAATCGGATTAGCAGACTCAGCTGCAATACGGTTGCAAAGCTCTCCAGTTCCGGCTGCTACTACTTCTACCTTAACATTTGGATACTTCTCCATAAACAGGTTCACACCTGCATTTAACGGGTCTGCATCATGAGGAGAATACACAACTACTGTACCGGTGTAATCTTCCGGAGCTTTCTCTGCTGTTGCTTCAGACTCTTTTGCTTCTTCCTTAGACTCTTCCTTAGCCTCTGCTGCTGTTGTTTCCTCTGCCTTGGTCTCTGCCGGTGCTGCAGTAGTAGCGGTATTTCCGCCTCCACACGCTGTCATACTCAGTACCATCATGGCTGCCAGTGACGCTGCTACAAATCTTTTCTTCATATACACCTCTCCTTTTCTATGTACCTTTCCGGTACATTTCTTCCGGTCTCACCGGAAATTAAATTTTGCAGTTTAAAAACTGCTTCTCACGTTCTTTGAAGTTTTTGTTACATCTCTCATATACTGTAACTTTTTACTTCTGATGATGATATTATATATTTTTATTATGCATTTTTCCATTTGTTATTCTAACTTTTGTTGTGTTATTCTGAACTTTTGCATAATTTTTATATTATTTCAAAATATTATATATGCACATTATACATATACTGTCTCTTATACACATCTCCGAGCCCACGAGACACTGAGCGATCTCGT
>OWIN01001399.1_pt1 | contig 9757 bp, 8 predicted proteins | sample 1732771 | NCBI WGS metagenome assembly OWIN01 (sample SAMN05065752, study PRJEB22554) | human gut metagenome | biome: ENVO:2100002; feature: ENVO:00000062; material: ENVO:00002003 | host: Homo sapiens | place: USA | reverse complement strand
CCTTTTGTTTTAGGTAGTTACGTTATATTTTATTAACTTGCGAAACTTGAATAATAGAATTTGGTTTGGTCCTAATGGTGATAATACACCACGTATTAAGCGCTTCTTATCCGAATTGAGGAAGGCAGGTATTACTCCTATGACAATTTGGAAGCATACAGAAGTAGATCACTCTCAGGGTGCAACACAAAAGTTGGCAAAACTCTTTGATGGAAAGAAGTATTTTGATTATCCAAAGCCTGTAACATTAATAGAACGTTGTTTACAGCTATATTCAGACAAGGATTCCATCATCCTCGATTTCTTCTCCGGTTCTGGTACCACCGCCCACGCCGTGATGCAGCTCAATGCCGAAGATGGAGGTAACCGTCAATATATCATGGTTCAGCTTCCTGAAGAAACTCCGGAAGATAGCGAGGCAAGAAAGGCTGGCTATAATACCATCCCAGAAATCGCCAAGGAGCGCATTCGCCGTGCCGGCAAGAAAATCAAGGAGGATTCTCCTTTGACCACCGCCGACCTCGATACCGGCTTCCGTGTCTTCCGTCTCGACGAAGGCAATTACGAGGACGTACAACGTTCTCCAAAGGAATTCAAGCAAGACCAGCTCGATCTGTTCCTGAACAACATCAAGACCGACCGAAACGACCTCGACCTGCTCTTTGGATGCATGCTCGACTGGGGCGTTCAGCTCTCTCTACCTATGACCCAGGAAGTGGTGGATGGCAAGACCATCTATACCGTGAACGACGGCGACCTGGTGGCCTGCTTCGCCGAGAACGTATCAGAAGACGTAGTAAAAGCGATGGCAGAAAAGATGCCTTTGCGTGTCATTTTCCGTGACAGCTGCTTTGCCCAGGATGCCGACAAGATTAATATCTACGAAACCTTCAAGCAGAAGCTGGATTGGAGCGACCAGGAAGTAGTGAAGAATATTAGAGTGATTTAAGCCTATGAAACTCAGATATAAACATCAACGCTTCCAAACCGAAGCGGCGCTGGCTGTGGCTAATGCCTTTACAGGTCAGCCCAAAAGCGACGGACAGAGCGACCATATCGTGGACCAGGGAGTTCATCAAGACCTCTTTGTAGTAAAAGGCTTTGGCAACAAGAACGTTATCCTTGCTCCGGAAGCTGTCTGCGAGAATGTAAGAGCCATACAGACAGAGCAGGGTCTGAAACCTGTAGAACAGCTGCAGCAGCTGCAAGGCGTAGGTACCGCCCTCACCATCGAAATGGAGACGGGTACGGGTAAAACCTATACTTACATCAAGACCATGTATGAACTGAATGCCCGCTATGGCTGGACCAAGTTTGTGGTAGTGGTGCCAAGCATCGCCATCCGAGAAGGCGTATTGAAGAGCTTTGAGAGCATGCAGGAGCATTTTGCCCAGGAATACGGAAAGCGCATGCAATACTTTATGTATAACTCCAAGCAACTCAGTAAGATAGATGCCTTTGCCAGCGATGCAGGCATGCACGTGATGATTATCAATACCCAGGCATTCAACGCATCTATGGATGAGGAGAAGTCAACCGATAAGATGGAGAAAGGCAAGTTGAAGAAAGCTGACAAGACAGCCCGCATCATCTTCGAACGCCGTGATGAGTTCGGCTCCCGCCGTCCTATCGACGTGCTGGCACAGACCCATCCTATCATGATTATCGATGAACCTCAGTCGGTGCTGGGTGTGGACAAGAAAAATAAGACCCGTAAGGGTATTGCCATGTTCAAGCCGCTCTTTACTCTTCTGTATAGCGCCACCCACCGCAAGGGTGATATATATAATATGGTGTATAAGCTGGATGCCATCGATGCCTACAACCAGAAACTGGTGAAGAAGATTGAGGTGAAGGGCATCAGACAGGTAGGCAGCACCGCCACCAACGGCTACGTCTATCTGGAGGAAATCGTCATCGGCAAGGGCAATCCGCAGGCTCGCATCAGCTTCGACATCAAGACGCAGACCGGAACGAAACCGGTAAGCAAACTCGTGGATGAGCGCTTCAACCTGAAGGAACAGAGTGGGGGACTTGCCGAGTATGACAACAACTTCATCGTAGAACGCATAGACGGCAGGCAGGGAATCGTCCGTTTCCTCAACGGTTTGACTCTCCATGAAGGCGATGCCGTGGGTAGTGTGAACGAAGACTATATCCGTCGTATTCAGATTCGTGAAACCATTCGCACCCATCTGGAGCGTGAGCGCCAGCTGTTCAGTCAGCATATCAAGGTGCTCAGTCTGTTCTTCATCGACCATGTGGATAGCTACCGCCTCTATGAAGGCGAGGATAGCAAGGGTAAATTTGCCAAGATGTTTGAGGAAGAATATAACCGAGTGCTTTCAGAAATGCTGCCATCGTTTACGGATGAAGCCTATCTGCGCTATCTTTCAGACCCTCGCAATGCGGCATCCAAGGTGCATCAGGGCTACTTCTCCATGGATAAGAAGGGCAAGGCGGTGGAATCGAAGGAAAGGCAGGGAGAGAACGAAGAGCGTGCCTTCGACCTGATCATGAAGGATAAGGAGCGTCTGCTTTCGCTCAGCGAGCCAGTCCGCTTTATCTTCTCGCACTCCGCCTTGAAGGAAGGTTGGGACAATCCTAACGTGTTCCAGATCTGCACCTTGAAGAACTCGGATAATGAGACCAAGAAACGCCAGGAAGTGGGACGAGGAATGCGCCTTTGCGTGAACCAGAAGGGAGAACGCCAGGATGCGGATGTATTGGGTGACCATGTGTTTGATACCAATATCCTCACCGTGATAGCCAGTGAGAGCTATGATGATTTCGCCAAGAAACTGCAGACGGAGATGGCTGAAGCCTGTGCCGACCGACCAATCGTTATCACCGCCCATCTTTTCGAGGGCAGGTCATATACGATGGCAGATGGAACCAATGGCAAGTTTGATGTTGATCAGGCAAGAGTTATCTATAATGCCCTCATCCGCAAAGATTATGTGGATGATAATGGTGCTTTGACTGCTCAGTATTTTGAGGATAAGCGCAATGACAGGCTCGACTTCGGTAAGGCTAATGATTGGAGGGAGGGCATTATTGCAGCCCTTGATACCGTCTTTGATCCTGCGGCTGTAAGACCGGAGAATGGTAGAAAGCCTAAGCTCGCCAAGTTGCAGAAGGACAATTTTGCCAAGAAAGAGTTCCAGAATCTCTGGAAGCGCATCAATCGCCGCACCTACTATCAGGTAAGCTTTGAAACTTCTGGTCTTGTGAAGAAAGCCATCGAGGAACTTGATGAAAAATTGAAGGTTACGGAAATCCGCATCGTGGTAGAAGGCGGTTCGATGGATGAAATCAGAGATAAGGAGTCGCTTGAAGCGGGCGTGGCAATGAATCAGGGCGATGTCCGAACCATCCATGTAACGGAAGTTGTGGGCAAGGAAGTGACATACGACCTGATAGGTCAGCTGGTAACTGCTACGGGGTTGACACGAAAGACCATCGTGGAAATTCTGAAGGGTATCAAGCCTGAAACATTCAGCATGTTCAAGATGAATCCTGAGGAATTTATCATCAAGACCGGTCTGATTATCAACGACTGCAAGGCTCTTGCTGTTATCCAGAGTATTACATACGAGAAACTGAATGATGAGTTCTCTACCGACATCTTTACGGTGGATGCTCTGCGAGGCAAGTTGGGCATCAATGCCATTGAATCCAAAAAATCGCTCTACGACCTGGTAGTGCTCGACAGCATGGGTGTAGAAAAGAACTTTGCCGAGTCTCTGGAACGTGAAGATGACGTGGTAGTTTATACCAAACTGCCTCGTGGTTTCTACATCAACACGCCTATGGGTAAATACAATCCCGACTGGGCTGTGGCATTCCGTGAAGGCAGCGTAAAGCATGTGTATTTTGTGGCAGAAACCAAGGGTAATGACTTGCTGAGCAGCCAAATCCGCAGTAGCGAGAAAAGCAAGATTACGTGTGCAATGCGTCACTTCGATGCCATCAGCGATGGAAGCCTCATTTACAGCGTGGTAAAGGACTATCAGTCGCTATACGATGTGGTTAGGAAATAGAAAAAGCAAAGGGGGCGAATTGTAACGTCCCCTTTGCCATTAGGCTAACAATTATGCCAGATGTCAAACAGCAGGAATGACTTCCCACATCGTCTGACACCTGTTATAATCTTCACAAGACCGTTTCCACGTCCTGCGATAAGTTCATCCAAGTATTTCTTACGTTCAAATATCATATTAGGGTACTATTTTTGATACTGGTATCATATTTTACACCGTAAAGATAGCGTTTTTATCTCGAAATACAGCATAACCAATGAAAAAACTGCGTTTAAGAAGTATAAAAATGTGATAAAGCAGTATGATAGGCTACATTTCTATTGATTCTTATAGAAGAAAGGGGATGATTGGCAATCACATCCTTTAAGGGAAGTCGTTTCAACCATACCCCTCTAAAATATCATTGGATAACTTTTGGATGCCTTCATTCATCATCTGTGATGGCATAAATTCCTTCATGCAGTCTACAATGGTGTTGAGCATCCGCTCTTTGATACAGTCTTCCCTGATGTATAGGGGTATGCAGCTGGCGTTTGCCGGAGCCGTCGTCTGCGTCATGCTGACCTTGCCGTTATGCAGACGGTTAAGATAAATAATGACTTAAGCGAAGAGCAAAAAAAAACAAAGGCATTGACAAGCCGTCACGAGCTGTCAATGCCCATCTGATCCGATTGTGATTTATTCAAAAAAAAGACTGTTTCCTCGTTTCTTATCTCAGTTTCTGATAGCCGTAGGATGCATTATCGCCCAACTGCTCTTCGATGCGGATAAGCTGATTGTACTTTGCCATACGGTCGGTACGGCTCATAGAACCTGTCTTGATCTGACCAGAGTTGGTTGCCACAGCGATGTCAGCGATTGTGGTATCCTCGGTTTCACCGGAACGATGTGAAGTAACGGTTGTGTAACCATGACGATGAGCCATCTCTATAGCATCCAACGTCTCGGTGAGCGAACCAATCTGGTTCACCTTGATAAGGATAGAGTTAGCCGCTCCCATCTTGATGCCCTTCTCCAGGAACTTCACGTTCGTAACAAAGAGGTCGTCGCCAACCAGCTGGCAACGGTCACCGATGACAGCTGTAAGCTTCACCCAGTTGTCCCAATCGTTCTCGTCAAGACCGTCCTCGATGGAATCGATAGGATATTTGGTGATCAGTTCTTCCAAGAACTTTATTTGCTCTTCAGCTGTGAGTTTCTTGCCGTTAGGATCCTTCTTCTTGCCATCCTTCAGCTGGCGATAATCGTAATACCACTCACCATTCTCCTGAACAGCAAACTCGCTGGCAGCGCAGTCCATTGCAATCTTCACATCCTTTCCCGGCTCATAACCGGCATCCTTGATTGCCTGACAGATGCTCTCAAGCGCATCCTCTATGCCGTTGAGTGCAGGGGCGAAACCACCCTCGTCGCCGACAGCTGTGGAAAGTCCGCGGCTCTTCAGGAGCTTTGCCAAGGCATGGAACACTTCGGCACCCATACGGATGGCCTCCTTCTCTGTAGGAGCCCCCACCGGACGAATCATGAACTCCTGGAAAGCAATCGGCGCATCAGAGTGAGCACCACCATTGATGATGTTCATCATAGGAACGGGAAGTGTGTAAGTGTTGCAGCCACCGATGTAGCGATACAACGGGATGCGGAGATACTCGGCAGCAGCATGAGCCACTGCAAGCGATACGCCAAGAATGGCATTCGCACCCAAGTTTGATTTTGTCTTGGTGCCATCCAGCTCCAACATCTTATGGTCGATAGCACGCTGCTCTAAGGCTGAGAATCCAACCAAAGCCGGTGCAATTACGTTATTCACATTCTCTACGGCCTTTAATACCCCCTTGCCACAATAGCGGCTCTTGTCGCCATCACGAAGCTCCAAAGCCTCGTTCTCACCTGTTGAGGCTCCAGACGGAACTGATGCACGGCCTACAACGCCAGACTTTAATGACACCTCAACCTCTACTGTAGGATTGCCACGAGAATCCAAGATTTCTCTTGCATGAACTTTTTCAATAATCATAATACAATAATACTTTTAACTTTATAAAACTATATTCAAAACCGCATGAACACAACATCGTGTCGCATAAATACGGTTTCTTATTCCGAGTGCAAAAATAGTAATCATAAGAAAAATTTCCAAATTCAAAGCCTAAAAAATAGGTAATTTTTTTAGCCACGCATTGTCTTTACAGTCTTATCCCATATTTACGGACGCCTTCATTCATCATCTGTGATGGCATATTTACCTTCCTTTTCCAGAATCTCTTCCAGAAATTCAGAAGCGTCAGCCACGCAAAGAGGGCATTCGCGAAGCACCTTTCCCGTACCCACACCTTTGAGCAATTTGCATTGTGTTGCACCGTTGCGCTGCTTGAATTTATCCATAATCTGTCTCATGCCCTTGACAGACTTCGCCTTGTCTTGAGTGGCAAGACCGAGTATGATGCCTGCGCCTACGATGGCTCCGCAAGTTCCCTCCATATTACCCATACCTGCAGCAAAGGCATTGCCAGCATTCTTAATGGTTTCTTCTTCCATGCCGGCGAAGTCGTGATAGGTGCAGAGCACAGCCTGTGTGCAATTATGCGAACCACAACGCTTCTTCTCAGCTGCTATTTCTTTTCTTGTTTCCATATTATTATCTCCTTGTTATTTTAATATTCGTTTTGATTTCGACTACAAAGATAATGCTTTTATTATAGATACATAAAAGATATCTGCTATACATCAATAGATAATTTCTATCGTTAGAATATTTGGCGTGGTGAAAAATAATATATATCTTTGAGAAGTGAAACTTACACTAGATAAGATATGGAAGAAAAAATGTATTCATATAAGTATCCGCACCCCGCTGTGACAACCGACTGTGTTATCTTCGGATTTGACGGCGCAAAGCTTAAGGTTCTGCTGATTGAACGAGGAAACGAACCATATAAAGGACTATGGGCGTTTCCTGGTGGCTTCCTGAATATGGACGAAAGCGCCGAGCAAGGTGCAAGGCGTGAACTGATGGAAGAAACGGGAATGGTGGCTGGATACATGGAGCAGTTTCATGCCTTCACTGATCCTGACCGCGATCCTCGCGAACGAGTAATCACAATAGCCTACTACGCCCTGTGCAATATTCAGGAAGTAAAGGGTGGCGATGATGCTGCAAAGGCTCAGTGGTTCAGCATCGACGAGATACCGCAGCTGGCGTTCGACCACGACTGCATGCTGCATCTTGCTCTTTCGGCGCTGCGCGAGAGACTTCATTTCCGACCCATCAGCCAACTGCTGCCCGAGAAATTCACAAAGGAAGAACAGCAACTGCTCTACGAGACAATAATGGACGTAAAGCTCGACAGCCCCAACTTTGCCAAGAGATAGATCTGATACAAAAATGAGACATGAGACTATAGACGGATTCAGATAGTTCGTGAACAAGTTCAGTAAGTTCAGAGAAACAACTACCGATACTACAGAAACTATTTTCAAAATAACATGTTATTCAGAAACAATATAAGGTCAAACAGAGACTGTCCACATGCAAAATCCTGCCATTTTATTTTGTGGTTTCAGTCATTTGTACTAACTTTGCAAAGTTAATATACAATATCTCGGGGTTGACTGGATTTGACAAGAAGCTACGCCTACTATTATTCAATGAAATTGAAAAGATAGAGATCGCTCTGCGTTGCGCTATCGTCAACTTTGGAACTGAAATGACAGGTAACTCTTTTTGGATGACTGATGCCAACAATTTCTCAAATCCGTCCAAGTTCAATCGCTCTATACGTCTTATAGAAGATGAACTGAACCATACAAAAGAGGATTTCATCAACCATTTCAAAGAGACATATACCAATCAGTACCCACCTTCATGGATGCTGACCGAGATATTGCCATTTGGGGTAATCAACAATGTTTATTCTAACATCAAGAATAAGAAGATAAAGAAGCGTATTGCACAGTCATTTGGCTTGCAAGTTGCACCTTTTGAATCTTGGCTTACCATTATCACTGTAACAAGAAACTCATGTTGTCATCATGCACGTGTATGGAATAGGGTATTCTCTATTCGTGCTACCATGCCAATTAGAATGTCACGTTCTTGGATTACCTTGCCGACAGATCCATTGAAAGTGTACTTTGATATGTGCATCATCAAGTACATTCTTGACATCATATCTCCAAATAACGATATGCTTGATAAGATGAACAGACTTTTTGCTACGTTTTCAGCAGGATTATCAGAAAAATCCTCTAAAGGCGTGTGTTTCACGATTTTTATTTGTATTTTTGCCATGCCGTTCAGAGTTCTGCTATGCCTGTTGTCGCGACACGAAGGTTAGTGAAAAGTCTGACATGACAAAAGGACCCGAGCAACAAACAATTGCTTAGGCGCTCATAAACAACAAACATATAGTGTTGCAGAAACGAGGAATAATATTAGCCTATGCAATACCCGCTTATATCAGAATATCTCGCTGCCATTCAAGATGCTCACGACAATCTTGATAAGCTGAACCATTTAGTGCCCGTGCTGGACAAGCATGGCGAGCCGTATCGTAGCAGCGGTGCTTTTGCCGTCGTGTTCAAGATGAAGGACGAGCAGACTGGGAAGTGCTACGCCCTGAAATGTTTCACCGAGGAGCAGGAAGGACGCGCGGAGGCATACCGTCAGATAGCAGAGGAATTGGAATTTGTCGATTCGCCTTATATTACTTCCGTGAAATACCTGGAGAAGGAACTGTTTGTTGACAGCAATTGCGAAGACAACGAGTTCCCCGTGCTGCTGATGGACTGGATTGAGGGCGAAACGATGGAGAAATACATTGCCGAAAACTATACTGACAGCTATGAAATGTCGATGCTCTGCTACCGTTTCTGCAAGCTGGCGGCTTGGCTTCGCTCGCAGTCTTTTGCGCATGGCGACATCAAGCCTGACAATATCATCGTGCGTCCGGATGGAACGCTCACCCTCGTTGACTACGACGGCATGTTTGTGCCGGCAATGAAAGGTCAGAAGTCGCCGACTATCGGCACCAAGGACTTCTCGCATCCTCTTCGCACCATTGACGACTTCGACGAAACCATCGACGATTTTTCCTTGGTCTCCATTGCCCTCTCGCTCAAAGCTATCTCTCTTGATTCGTCCCTGCTTCAGAGCTACGGAGCATCCGACCGTCTCCTTTTCTCTGCCACCGATTATCTCGATTTGAGCAAGAGTAAGATTTTCGCTGCCCTGCAAGGTTTATTGGCAGACGTGGAGGCCAGAACCCTTCTGTCGATGTTCCTATTAGCCAGCGCCCAAAAAGACTTGTCTATGTGCTCCTTCCGATTGTTTGGTTTGCAGAAACCGAAGGATAAGGAAGTGTGGAGTACAGAGGTTACCGAAGAGGACCTTAAAAATGCAGTAGAAGATGAGTATGGCGTAAAATATAGCAAGGATTGGAAAAGGTTGCTTAAAGCGCCATCAAGATTAACTGGTAGATACTCTATCAGAAAAGGAGCGAAGGTCATCGGAAAAGGTGCTTTCTTCAAATGTATTTCCCTCACAAGTATTAATATTCCTGGAAGTGTGACATCTATCGGGGAATTTGCTTTTCTCAATTGTAATTCCCTCACGAGCATTAAGATACCAGAAGGTGTAGCAACTATCGGGGGTGCTGCTTTTAAGCGTTGTATTTATAACCATAGAACAACCAAAACTAATCAGAAATATCCGA
>OWIN01001397.1_pt1 | contig 9773 bp, 10 predicted proteins | sample 1732771 | NCBI WGS metagenome assembly OWIN01 (sample SAMN05065752, study PRJEB22554) | human gut metagenome | biome: ENVO:2100002; feature: ENVO:00000062; material: ENVO:00002003 | host: Homo sapiens | place: USA | reverse complement strand
GAGATCGCTCAGTGTCTCGTGGGCTCGGAGATGTGTATAAGAGACAGGTTGCGGACGGCCCGCTCCACCCGTTCGACCGCCTTGTCCATATCCTTCATCAGGAACGGGTCGTGCAGGTCCGAAAGCTGGGGGTTGAAAAATTTCTTAGCCTTCTCTAACGTGTCTATGCCTCTCTGTACGAGTAGATTGGCCAGGACCGGGGAGATGCCCGTCGCGGCAGCCATCGCGGCAACCGCCTCCGGATTCCCCTGAGGCTTCACTACCCATCGTTTTTCTATGGGCATATTTGTTATTATTTATATATTTTAACATTCAAATTCTCGCATAAATCTTCGACGAGGCGTCGTTTGACCTCCTCCATCGGAACCGGGCGACCGATCTCCTTTTCGATCGACGTGGCACCCCGGTCCGTAAACCCGCAGGGGTTGATATGGGTGAAATAACGCAAATCGGTTGCCACATTGAGTGCGAAGCCGTGCATGGTCACGTAACGCGACGCCCGCACACCGATCGCGCAGATCTTACGCGCCGGCTGCGCTCCTTCGATCCAGACGCCCGAGGCGCCGGCGATGCGTCCGGCCCGGATGCCGTAACGGGCTACCGTCCGGATGACTGCGCCCTCGAGCGCGTCGATGTAGTCGCGCAGCGAAAGTCCGATGCGCTCCAGGTCGAGGATCGGGTAGCCCACGATCTGTCCCGGCCCGTGGAAGGTGATGTCGCCGCCCCGGTCGATGTGGTAAAATTCGGCGCCGATGCTGCGCAGATACTCTTCGCCGACCAGCAGGTTCTCCGCATGGCCGCTCTTGCCGAGGGTATAGACCGCCGGATGCTCCACCAGGAGCAAATAGCCCGCGCCCTCCGCCGGGGTTCCCTTGGCCCGCAGGAGGGTGTCGAAAAGCCTCTGCTGGTACTCCCAGCAGGCTTTGTAGTCCATTTGTCCGAGGTCCCGGTATTCGACAAACATCGTAAATTACGTTACGACACCTCTCCGTCCGGCTCCGTACGGATACCGTAAATCCGGAAAGCGTCGGTTCAACACTTTCTTTGTCGCAGACCTTTTCCCGCGCGGCGGGAAGACTCAGGCTTTCGCGGAAACCTGTCGCTTCAGACGCACCGAGCCGAGCGCTTCGTCCGCCAGGTACGACGAACGCACCATCGGACCGCTCGCGCAGTAGCTGAAGCCCATGTCGAGCGCCTGCTGCCGGTACCAGTCGAATTTTTCGGGAGTAATGTACGCCGCAACGGGGTGATGCTCCAGAGTGGGACGAAGGTACTGGCCGAGGGTAACGATCTCCACGCCGGCGGCGTGCAGGTCGCGCAAGGTCTGTAAAACTTCTTCATCGCTCTCACCGAGTCCGACCATCAGGCCGCTCTTGGCGACGGCGCCCTTTTCGCTTAAATAGCGCAGCACGTCGAGGCTCGTACGGTAACGGGCCCGCGAACGTACCAGGGGGGTCAGTCGTTCGGTGGTTTCGATGTTGTGCCCGATGATATCGGGCCCGGAGGCGATCACCGTGTCCAGCAGGTCGGGTTTCGCATCCAGATCGGGAATAAGGAGCTCAATTGTGACGTCGGGATTTTCCGCCCGGATCGCGCGGACGCATTCGGCCCAGTGGGCCGCGCCGCCGTCGGGCAGGTCATCGCGTGTAACGGAGGTTACCACCACATGCCGCAATCCCATCAAACGGACGCTTTCGGCGAGTTTGGCGGGTTCTGAAGGATCGGGCGGCAGAGGCCGGCCCGAAAGGGTGGCGCAGAATCGACAGTTGCGCGTACAGATTTCACCCAATATCATGAAGGTCGCTGTCCTGCGGCTCCAGCATTCGGCTTTGTTCGGGCATAGACCGCTGCTGCAGATCGTGTGCAGGGAGTGGTCCCTGACGATGCGTTGCACGTCCGCGTATTCTGCGGTGCGGTGAAGCCGGATTTTCAGCCATTCCGGTTTTTTCAGGACGTTTACCTTCTCTTCATGCAATTTCGGCATTTTAAGTTCATTATTTTCCCAATTGATGCAAAAATACAAAAAATATCAATCGCTTCTCCTTTCTGTTGCGAAAAAGATGAAAAAAGCCTTTGCAGGTGCAGGGGAGGCGGTCGGTCCGGTGCGAAGGACCAGTCGGGGCCGGATGTCGGAACGGGAGGGAGGAGTATGCGGAGAGCGCATCCGGAACGGCTCCGGATGCGCTCTCCGCAATATGTTCTGTCGGCGGGAAGGTTATCTCTGTCCGAGGTGCAGCTGCCATTGCCAGGCCGTGCGGAGCGTTTCTTCGAGCGGCCGCTCGGCACGCCAGCCCAGGAGGGTGTTCGCCAGCGTGGGATCGGCCCAGATCGCCGTGATGTCTCCGGCGCGGCGCGGCGCAAAGCGGTAGTTGAGTTTCAGTCCGTTGGCCCGTTCGAATCCGCGGACCAGCTCCAGCACCGAAACGCCCCGTCCGGTGCCGACGTTGAAGACCTCGTAAGGGGTGGCGCCGCGCTCTTCGATCAGGCGGTGCAGGGCAGCTACGTGGGCGCGGGCCAGATCGACGATGTCGATGTAGTCGCGGATGCAGGTGCCGTCGGGCGTCGGATAGTCGTTGCCGAAGATGCTCAGGCATTCGCGGATCCCGGCGGCGGTCTGCGTCACATAGGGGACCAGGTTCTGGGGGACGCCTCTCGGAAGCTCGCCGATCAGGGCCGAGGGATGCGAGCCGATCGGGTTGAAGTAGCGCAGGGCGATGCCCCGCAGACCGGGATGGGCGGCGACGGCGTCGCGCAGGATGTCTTCGGAGATCTGTTTGGTGTTGCCGTAAGGCGACGTGGCGGGCTTGCGGGGCGTCTGTTCGGTGACGGGCTGGGCGTCGGGTTCGCCATATACGGTGCAGGAGGAGGAAAAGAGGATGTTGGGCCGTCCGAAATCGCACATCAGCTCCACGACGTTCAGGAACGAAAGCAGGTTGTTGCGGTAGTATTTGAGCGGTTCGGCGACCGACTCCCCGACCGCTTTCGACGCGGCGAAGTGGATGACCGAACGGAATTCGTGGCGTTCGAACAGCCGTCGCATCGCCTGCAGGTCGCAGCAGTCGATCTGCTCGAAGGGCACTTCGGCGCTCGTGATGCGGCGGACGCCCTCCACGGCCTGAAGGTCGGAGTTCGAGAGGTTGTCGGCGATCACCACATCGAATCCGGCCTGGATCAGCTCGACGGCCGTGTGCGATCCGATGTATCCGGCGCCGCCCGTTACCAGTACTGTTTCTTTCATAAGGCTATGTCGTTTGAATTTCTGAATTTTTAGCATTGTTCTTCCTGCCTTCCCTGTTGCCGGATGGTTTTCCGCTGTCGGCTACTGCCGTTTCGCGGCATTCGGGTCGTTTGTTCCGGCTTCTCGCCCCTTCCCGGTGGTAGAGGCCTTGAGTTGCGATTCCGAAAAATCGGGACGGTACGATTTCATAATCGGGCCTGTCTTTCGTCTGCGGGGCCTTTTACAGTTCCTGCATGGCCAGGCAGTCGGAACGGTCGTCGGGTGAATCCCCGTTTATTTGGCGGCGTACACCACCTTTTTGGTTTCGAAGAACGCTTCGTCGAAGAATGCGGGGATCGGGTACTCCGTCCACTTCATACCGGTACGGCTCAACTCGTCCGCGAGGTCGCCGCCCTTGAGGTAGAGGATGCCGTTGGGCAGGGCGCCCTTTTGCCCCCGGTCGATCTTATCCCAGACCCAGCCGACGAAGGTCGGCATCTCCGTCACGGCGCGGGAAACCACATAGTCGTACCGTTCGGGAAGCGTTTCGGCCCGGGCGCAGAGGGGGGTGAGGTTGGCGAGGCCGAGTCCCTCCGCAACGCCCTGCACGACCTTGATTTTCTTGCCGATCGAGTCCACGGCCGTGAAATGCGCCTCGGGGAAGAGGATCGCCAGCGGAACGGACGGGAAGCCGCCGCCGCACCCCACGTCGAGCACCCGCGCTCCCGGGGCGAAGGGGCAGACCTTGGCGATGGCGAGCGAGTGCAGCACGTGCCGCAGGTAAAGTTGGTCGAAATCCTTGCGCGAGATCACGTTGATCTTGGCGTTCCAGTCGGCGTACAGTGCGTACAGCGCTTCGAATTGCTCGCGCTGCGGGCGGGTCAGGTCGGGGAAGTATTTGTCGATCAGGGCAATCATAAGGTTTGTGGGCGTTGAAGTTTTTTTTAGGCAGGTCGGAGTGGTTCGTTCTGCGGCGTTCGCCGGTCGGAAACGTCAGGATTTTTCATCTGCGGCGATCAGGCGGCACATCTGCTCCCGGGCGCGGTGGATCTGGGTCTTGACGGTGCCCAGCGGGAGTTCGAGCTTCATGGCGATCTCTTCGTAGGAGTACTCTTCGAAGAAACGCATGACGATCAGTTGTCGGTAGCGTGGCGGCATGGCCTGGAGGTAGCGTTCGATCTGCGTGCGCTGCTGTTTGCGGATGATGTTCTCTTCGGGCGTGGGGTTGTTGGAGGGCGGTGCCGTGAATTTGTCGTCGATGGGCAGGTCCTCCTGGCGCCGCCGGATGAAATCGACGAAGGTGTTCCGGGCGATGGTGTAAACCCACTGTCCGAAGGTGTAGGCCGGGTTGTAGCGGTGGATGTTGATATAGACTTTGATGAAGGTTTCCTGCAGCAGGTCGTCGGCGTCCAGGGGGTTGTTGGTGCGCTGTATGAAGAGCCGGTGTATAGCCTCCTTGTAACGCTCGAAAAGGTATTCGAAGGCGATGTTGTCGCCCTGCAATACCAACTCCACGAGCGCCCGGTCGTCGGCTATGATATAGTCGGCTATCTCCATACCCGCTCGTCTTTGCGCAGCAGCAACAGCCCCAGTAGCAGGGCGAAAAACGGACTCAGCAGGTCGTACAGGAAGTAACGTCCGCAGATTTTCTCTTCACCCAGGCGGCGGCTGATGCGCCTCGCCTCGACGAGTACGATCGCAAAACGCGCGAGCAGCAGTACCCCTGCGGCGATCTTGAATTCCCAGGGCATCACCGCCAGGGCGACGATCGCTGCCAGCCAGAAGAGGATGCGGCTGCCCAGTTCCCACTGGATGAAGTTCTTGACCCACAAGGGATAAAAAGGAATGGCTCCCCCGAAGAAACGCTGGGTGCCGATCCACCACCTGAGTCCTCCCCAGCTCTTTTCACGCAGGGTAGCGCGGGGAGAGAGGACCACGCTGACATTGCCGGGTGCGATGATCCGCGACATGAACAGGTCGTCTTCGCCGATATTCATATTGAGGTGGCTGAAGCCGTTGGCGCCGAAATAGAGCCGCTTGGTGAATCCGTAGTTCTGACGCATGCCCCGGTAGGGTCTGCCGCAGACGGCGCTCGAGATCCAGTCCACCGAGTGCATCATCCGCCAGGTGCGGATCAGGTAGTTCGCAAACCCTTTCCCGCGCTCCATGCCGCAGTAGCCGAGCACGATTTCGCCGCGTCGGAAGCCGTTCGCCATGAGCGAGAGCCAGCGGTCCGAGGTGGGGTACACGTCCGGTGTGGTGAAGAGAAGGTGCTCGTAATGGGCCGATTTAATCCCGACGTTGAGCGCCATTTTGGGCGAGATCGGGAAGCGGGGATTCAGTTCGATCTTGGTGGCCGTGATCTGTGGGAACGACTGTTTGATGCGGACCAGGTCGTCGTAGAAGTCGGTGTCCCGGCCTACATAGACGATCACCACTTCGAAGTCGGGGTACTCCTGGGCGACGATGAGCGGCAGGATCTCCTCCACGAAGGCGTAATCTTCCGAGAAGAGGGGAATCACCACCGATACCGGAGGGGTTTCGGAGAGGATCTCCGGACGCCGGGTGTCCTTGTATTTGGGTATGCGCCCGTAAACGAACAGGTAGTAATATAACTGGATCCCGAACATGACCAGAAGGACGCCCGCGAGGGCCGTGCCTTCCCAGCCGTAATGAGTGATGATGCGATTGAAAAATTCCATGGCGTATGCGTTATGGCGCGTCCGGGACGGTGAAGGTCGGACGCGGAGCCGAATTCGTTCGAATCGTGCCGAAATGCGGCCGGTCGATACGGAAAACGGATTCCACGCAAAGATAAGGATTTTATCCGAATCGGTGTCCTGCCGCCGGAAAATTCGCGGCGGTGGCCCGAAGCGAACCACGCCGTCCCCGAGGTGCGGGAGAGGACGGTTTGCAGAGGCGGAAGCATGCCTTTGCGGGTCGGGTCGGATGAGGTTACGCCGTTACCGAAACGGCTGTTTCCCGTACGGCGGCTTCGGCTTGCGGTGTCGGCTGCAACTCTTCGGGTCCGCGATGCCGGTTGCGGTAGGTCGCGGGTGTCATGCCGTATTGTTTGCGGAAGAGTTTGATGAAGTGCGAGGTGTTGGGAAAGGCGCATGCGGTGCCGATTTCGGCGATCGCCTTGTCGGTCGAGATCAGAAGCAACCGGGCATGGATCAGGCGTTGCCGGATGAGCCATTGGTGGGGCGAGGTCCCGTAGATGCGGAAAAATTCCTTTTTGAACGAAGTCAGGGAGCGGTTGCAGCGTTTTGCGATCTCCTCGACCGAAATATCGGAAAAGATGTTGGAATAGACGATTTGCTGGAGGTTGTCCCGGGCCGCATCGACGTTGCCCAGCAGCTTGCTTTTGATGCAACAATCCCCGTGCGAAACGATCAGGTAGAGCAGTTCGGTCATTTTGAGGTTTTCGGCGGTCGGGTCGTCCAGGAGCGATCCTTCCGTGAGGCAATCGTCGATGTGGCTGAAAAAACGCCGGATCGAACTCCAGCCCGGCATCGTGGCGTGGTTCAGGGTACGGCAGTCGTCGCACTGGTGGTTGTTGGTGATATTCAGCTTGTAGGCGATGTTGAGGTGCAGCAGGATGCGTTGCAGCTCTTCCGAGGTATAGCGAACGAGGATCTGTTCGTAGGGATGTCCCTGCGCGGGGATGTTTTTGGTATAGTGGCAACCCATACCGAGGAAGAAAAGATCTCCCTGGGAGAACTTGTAGCATTTATCGTCGTAATAGACGTATTTTTCTCCGTTGAGGATATATCCGATCACGCAGCGGGTGAACTTATGGGTTTCGATGCCGTTGTTGGAGGCCGATACATACTTTTCGATCGACGGATTAACGGTTTGGGTGTCGTAGGATTCGTTCATAATCGGAAGATTTTATGGCTCGATGAAGGCCGGTGTCCATAGCCTTTTATCGAAGATTATGAATCAAATATACAATCTAAGGTTGTATATTTCAAATTAAAATAGGAAAAAATTAGATCGAAAATGTTAAAATATATACTATTTCAACATTTTACGCGTTTTTTATTGCAATATATTTACAATGCAAGTGATGTACAAAATGAGATACAGCAGAGTTCCGACGGTACGTTGGATGCGGATGAAGGTCAGGGGCATGAGCAGTGCTGCGGGTACGGCTGCGACGGCCAGCAGTCCCGGCGTGACGCTCGGTACCGCTATCAGGCAGCCCGTCACCGTAAAGAGCAGGATGGTGTAGGTCAGCATGCCCCGGGCTTTGATGCTTACCGTGCGGAAACTGATGAGTCCGAAGAAGATGGCGCAGAGTACGATGAAAAGGACGATCCCGAGAATTGCGGGGACAAGCGGAGGAGTATTGGCGAAAATCCGGTATCCGCTGTCGCTGACGAAGGAGTGCCATAAGCCGACGGGGATGTCCACGGGATTGGCTCCCTGGCCCCAGGCGACGTAGCAGACAGCGAGGAAAGGCAGTATGACACCGCAAAGCGATACGAAGACTTCGCGCAGGGTCCGGCGGAAACAGAATGCTGCGGCCAGGATCAACAGCGGCAGGGGGAGAAGCGGGGCGTAGAGCAGCGGCAGCAGTCCCAGGAAAAACGAAGCCCGGAATACGGCCCCGATCGCGTAACCGTTGCGGAAACAGGCGAAGAAACTTTGGGTCGATAACAGCAGGATGAACGCTGTGACGGATTCCGTCAGATACTCCCGACCCAGAAGGATTCCGCAGGCGACCAGTCCGTAAAGGGGTATGGTCAGCGTACTGCTGACGGGGTAGAGTCCATAACGGACCGCCAGCCTTCCGCAGAGAATGCCGGTCAGCAGGAGCAGGCTGCCGCAAAAGATGCGGGAACAGCGGGGAAATCGCTCCTGGAATAGGCCGATCAGGTCGCCCAGCGGGGTGGAAATCACCGTTTCCGGAGCCGGAGAAATAACGGTCCCGGTCGTCATGGCTGCTGCGATGACGACCAGCAGGGAGGCGATGGCCAGCAGTAGAGGTTGGCGGATGATGTCCGGTTTCATGGTTCGACGATGGTTTTGTCCGAATGCGGACTGCGGTTTCTGTCTCCGTCAAGGTGCCGAAAATTCGTCGTTGCGTCCGCTTGTCGGAAACGGCCGCTACAAAAGTAGGAAAAAAGCGGACGAAACCGTAATTATTTTGGAACCATATACGATTTTATTCCGGATCCGTTCCGGGGGCCGGAACTTTGCTTCGAACGGCTGTTGTCTGCTGCCCCTGACGGCATTTATGATTCCGGTCCTGTGTTGAACCGAGAAGGGGTGCAGGATGGATTTCGACGATCCGGGGCGATCGAAACGGCGGTGTAAAATTGGATATGATCGCCGATATTTTTAATTTTGCGAAAACGCGTGCGGTATTTCGGGGAGGTCCGAAGCGTTTCGGCGCACACCCCGGGTTTCCTTGTTTTTGCGGAGATCGGCGCTGGCTTGTCGGTTTTCGAAGGGGGCATCGAAATCGTGCGATAATAACTTTGTTTCGGATGTTGGAGAATTGCTACCAGAAAGAGCTGCCCGAAGCCGGGTGCGACGAGGCGGGGCGCGGGTGCCTCGCGGGGCCTGTTTTTGCCGCTGCGGTGATGCTGCCTCCGGACTTCAGCCACCCGTTGCTGAACGATTCGAAGCAGATGACCGCGCGTCAGCGCGATTTGTTGCGTGCGATCGTCGAGCGCGAGGCCCTTGCCTGGGTCGTGAAGGCCGTTTCTGCCGAGCGGATCGATCAGATCAACATCCTGAACGCTTCGTTCGAAGGAATGTCGCTGGCGGTCGCGGAATTGCCGATCCGTCCGGGATTTCTGGCGATCGATGGCAACCGGTTCCGCACGACGCTCGACATTCCGTATCGCTGCATCGTCAAGGGGGACGGCAAATATGCGGATATTGCCGCCGCGTCGGTGCTGGCCAAGACCCACCGCGACGAATATATGGAGCGCCTCGCCGGGGATTTTCCCGAATACGGTTGGGAGCGCAACAAAGGTTATCCGACCCGCGAACATCGCCTGGCGATCCGTCGTTACGGGCTTACGCCTCACCACCGGCTGACGTTCAATGCCGGGATCGACCAGTTGGAGCTGTTCTGACGCCGCTTGTGCGAAATTCTGCCATGCCCTCTCCTCCGGGGCTGAAATAAAGGCAATCATATCTTTCGATGTACACTCTTATCCGACGATTGCAGCGCCGAATCCGGGGGCGCTTGTTCGCGGACCTGCGCCGCATCTGTAATTCGGCTTCTCCTTTAGGAAGGAACTCGGGGCGCTGCGCTCCTAAAGAGGTCTGATGAAGCAGTAAACGCAAAAATAAAAAACGCCCGATCGTCGGGCGTTTTTCTATCGGATTGCAGGCCGTCGCCAGCGGACGGCCGTCGTTATTTTACCGGTATTTGTTGCTGATCAGCGTCATGAACTCCTGGCGCGTAGGCGGGTGCGAGAGGAATACTCCGGTGAATGCCGAGGTAGTCGTGGCCGAACCCTGCTTTTCGACGCCCCGCATCTGCATACACACTGTCTCTTATACACATCTGACGCTGCCGACGACTAGTCGA
>OWIN01001396.1_pt1 | contig 9777 bp, 10 predicted proteins | sample 1732771 | NCBI WGS metagenome assembly OWIN01 (sample SAMN05065752, study PRJEB22554) | human gut metagenome | biome: ENVO:2100002; feature: ENVO:00000062; material: ENVO:00002003 | host: Homo sapiens | place: USA | reverse complement strand
CTACTATCATTGCTTGTGTCTATTGATATTCAATTGATAAAAGGAAATTAGTGATGGTATGACAGTTGTTTTTCAAATTAATCTTAGTAATAGGATAAAGCTGGCCGATGAAGGCTATGCAAAATTTATTTCGGGGAAATTTAAACAGGCTCTTAGTTTAATTCATACCTTTACACCAAGAACAAATAATAATTACAAACATGAATAAAACACTTATGGCTGCTGGACTTGCAGTTGTTTTAGGGGCATGCAATTCATCAAAGAAGAGTGATGGAGTTGATACTTCCGCCGTGAATCCATTCTTTACCGAGTACACGACACCGTTCGGCGTTCCTCCTTTTGAGCAAATCAAAGTAGAACATTACAAACCGGCTTTCCTAAAAGGAATGGAGGAACAAACAGCAGAAGTAGAGGCGATCGTAAACAATCCGGACAAAGCTACTTTTGAGAATACGATTGTTGCACTGGACCGTAGTGGAGAATTGCTTATGAAGGTCGCTTATGCCTTCAGCGGTCAGGCGAGTGTCAACACAAACGACGAGATTCAGGCTCTTGAACAGGAACTTTCACCGTTGCTCTCCAAACATAGTGACGATATTAGCCTGAATCCGAAACTTTTTGCCCGTGTGAAGTCTGTATATGAGAATCAGGCGAAGTTGAACTTGGATAAGGAGCAGAAGAAACTGCTTGAAGAAACTTATAAAGGGTTTGTCCGGGGCGGTGCTAACTTAGATGCCGACGAACAGGCGGAGCTTCGTAAACTGAACGAACAGATTTCCATGTTAGAACTGACTTTCGGACAAAATTCGTTAAAGGAGACGAATGCTTTCCAGCTCGTGGTCGATAAGAAAGAAGACTTGTCCGGTCTGCCTGAAACATTGATTGCCGCCGCCGCTACTACAGCTAAAGAGGCCGGACTGGATGGAAAGTGGGTTTTCACATTGCATAATCCGAGTGTGATGCCTTTCCTGCAATATGCCGACAATCGTGCTTTGCGTGAGAAAATCTATAAAGCCTATGTTTGTCGTGGCAATAACAATAATGCAAACGATAACAAGGATGTAATCAAGAAGTTGGTTGTCGCCCGTTTGGAAAAAGCCAAATTATTGGGCTATGAAGACTTTGCCGCATACGTGTTGGAAGAAAACATGGCGAAGAATGAAAAGAATGTATACGATTTGTTGAACAAGATCTGGATTCCCGCTCTTGTAAAAGCGAAGGAAGAGCTGGCGGATATCAATGCCGAGATTAAGAAAGAAGGTGGTAACTTCGAAGCGGAAGCCTGGGATTGGCGTTATTATTTCGAAAAAGCCAAGAAAGCGAAATTTGACTTGGACGAAAACGAAGTTCGTCCATACTTGGAGCTTAACAATGTCCGGGAAGGTGCTTTCTATGTGGCGAACAAACTGTATGGCATCACTTTTACTTCGTTGCAGGACATGCCGCTTCCCGATCCGGATGCCCAGGTTTTCGAATGTAAGGACAAGGATGGTACATCTTTAGGTGTACTTTATATGGACTTCTTTACTCGTCCGGGAAAGAGTGGTGGTGCATGGTGCGGTGGTTATCGCGACCAAACGTATAAGGATGGTAAGCGCATAACTCCGGTAGTGACGACTGTGTTTAATTTCTGTAAACCGGCAGATGGACAGCCTGCCTTGTTGAGTGTTGACGAGGCTGAAACTGTTTTCCACGAGTTCGGACATGCTTTGAACGGACTTTTTGCTGATGTCCATTATAATGGAGTGGCTGGTGTTCCCCGTGATTTCGTTGAACTTCCTTCGCAGATAATGGAGCATTGGGTGTTCGAACCGGAAGTCTTGAAAGTTTATGCCAAGCATCATGAAACAGGCGAAGTGATCCCGCAGGCTATTGTCGATAAAATAGTGAAGAGTGGTAGATATGGACAAGGTTTTGCGACAACTGAATATGTGGCTTCTTCTTTGTTGGATATGGACTATCATGTTCTGAAAGAGGTTCCGGTGGATTTGAATATAGAAAAGTTTGAATTAGATGCTATGTATGGTCGAGGTTTGTTGAAGCAGATTGCTCCTCGTTATTGGGGCACATATTTCGGTCATACGATGGAAGGTGGTTATACAGCTGGCTACTACAGCTACATTTGGGCGGAAGTGCTGGATTGTGATGCTTTCGAGGCGTTTAAAGAAACGGGGGACATCTTCAGTCCCGAAGTGGCCGCCAAATTTCGTACATACGTTTTGTCTCCGGGCGGTATTGATGAAGGTATGGATATGTACAAAAATTTTCGAGGTAAGGAACCGGACACGGAGCCTTTATTGAAGAACAGAGGTCTTAAATAATCTTATAATCAGATATTAGAAGATGAAACAGACAGGATATAAGATGAAAGAATATGGTATACCAACAAAGCGGTATTGCCAGACATTGGATCTGAAAGATGATCCCGAACTGATCTCTGAATATCGGAAACGGCATACGGAGAACGAAGCATGGCCGGAGATTCTGCAAGGTATACGGAGTGTCGGTATTTTAGAAATGGAGATTTATATCTTGGATAACCGTCTTTTTATGATCGTGGAGACTCCGTTCGATTTTGATTGGGACGAGGCTTTTGCACGGTTGGCTACTTTGCCTCGCCAGGAGGAGTGGGAAACGTATATGTCCATCTTTCAGGTTGCCCGCCCGGGTGCAACATCTGCCGAGAAATGGCGGATGATGGAGCGGATATTTCATTTATATTGATCCCGAAATGGCTGATCTGGCTTAAGAAAATATAGGCGAAATAAAAGAAAAGGGGGCACTTCAATTTTGATGCCCCCTTTTACTTTTTTATTTGGATTTGAATTTATTTTATTGTTACAGTCAGTGGTTCTTTCAGATTTTGCGCGAATTTCTGTACATAATCGAACCATTTGCTGGAGTTTTCAAATCCCCATTTGCTCCAACCGGCACCACTATAATATGTATAGCTACAACCAGGGGTGTAGGTGCTGTAAGCCAAAACATGGCCGTCTGCGCCTCGTTCAGCCTTTTCTTTGTCGGAGAATGTGATAGCTTTAGCTTCGTTAACCTTCTCCGGGAATACGGCTGCTACATAAATTTGTCCGTTTACGGGATCAGCAGGATCGGCATAGGCAATGTAACCTTTTGCTGCATCGGCCTGATAGTCTTTGCTCGGCTCGTGCAAAACGATACCGGTTACAACCGGGGTTGCTTCGGTCAGATTATCGTAAGTGATTGTGAACTTATTCATTTGGGAACCAGCATCGAGAGAAATTATGCGGTTTTCGATCACATTATTGTTCCCTTTCACAGTCAGAGGATTGTAAACCAGCTTTACAGTGAAACGTAACGGACCGTTGTCTAAAATTTGGTAGTCTTTGTAGCAATACGGATAGACGATAGAGTCGTTTGCTAATAGAGCGGAAGTTCCGGCTCCCAATGTTGGGCCTACCTTATAGTAATCCAATCCGTTACCATGATCGATATGATAGGAAACAGATTCGGACAATTGCTGTGCTGCTTTCGGGTCGGTCTTGCGCAGTTCTGCAATCTTAGCTCTTGTTTCCGGATCTAGTTCGGTTTTGTAACGCATGTCGACAATCGGTTCGGATACACATTTTACCCAAATATCGCAACCATAAGCTTTCTCGCCGGTAGCTTGCAAGGCCGGACCGTAGGTACGGAAGGCGATACGGTCGTTTTCCCAGGCAATATCGTCCACTCGTTCGGGATATTGTTTACCGCAGGCAATTGTTTTGAACGCTTCAGGTGTTCCTGGGGTGATCTTGTAGGTCACGTTTTCACCCCCCTTGACGGAGACAGGAAAAATAATCTTGTTGTCATACGTTATCTGATAGGGAACTTGCGAGCCTGTATTGTCAGAAATGATGAATGTCTCACCCTTCAGTTTGGTGATGGCGTCCGAAGTGATTTCGGTGATTTCGTTTGTGCGGTCTGTGGTAGACGGATTACTGATGGTTATCTCGACCACCTTCTCTTGCGTGCACGCAAACGCGGAGGCCGCTAACAATAAGCTGAAAATCTTTTTCATAAATTTGTTATGTGTTTAATTTTAATGTATTTGTTGATACTGGTTTCTCAAAATCCGGTTGTAAAAGTAGGAATATTCATTAAGTTTTCAAAAGTAACCATCAGTTTGTTGAGCCGATTTCGGAAATTATCCGCTTGAGTGAAGAAATTTGTTCCAGAAACAAGAATCTTTTCCTCACTCATCAATGAACGGTAGCTGAAACGGGGTTGATCGTCGATTTCGATTGGTGCAATCTTTCCCGATAGAGTCCGGCATACATCTCCTAACAGAATCTGATCTAAGGTCATAAGTCCGTACAGAATGGAACCCTGTGTTGCCCCTTTTATGGAAACTGTTTTCTCGGATACGGATAACAGGTAATGTCCATCTCCTTTGACTGAAGGATCCAGTATGAGGCGAATGACGGAACTGCCGGATCCGGAAGAGGATAGAGTTGGTGTTTTCCCTGTTCTTTGTCGCAAGATGTCTTTTAACTCTGCAATGCAAAAAGCATCCTCCGGCAGATTCGTTTGTATGGTCGTCTTTCCGCTTATGATGAAATCTTTCTTACTTTCGATTTGTTTGACTTGGTTCGGCATAGGAAGCAATGCTGACAAATTATCTTGCGCCGACAAGCATCCGGCAAACAGCAACATGTATGTGATAAGTTTGTATTTTTTCATGAATTTAATTTGGACATTTGAAAAGCAAAAATACATAAATAAAGCGGGGCGTGATCTTTGGTTTTTGTAAAAAAGTTGAATTAATTGGTCTATTTGATATATTCTTGGCTTTCGAGGGATAATATCTCGGAAATATTTCTATCTTAGAGGCATAATCATTAAATCGAAAGATCATGGGAGCAAAGAAGAATTTTGTGCTTGACACGAATGTCATATTGCACGACTACAAGTGTATTGAGAACTTTCAGGAGAATGATATTTATCTTCCGATCGTCGTGTTGGAAGAGTTGGATAAGTTTAAAAAGGGGAGCGACCAGATCAACTACAATGCCCGTGAGTTTGTACGCGAGTTAGATACGTTGACCAGCAATGACCTCTTTTTGAAAGGAGCTTCACTGGGACCTGGCAAAGGCACTTTGCATGTGGTGACCGGGGACAAGTATCAGGAGAAAATTTACCAGTCGTTTCCGGAAAAAACCGCAGATCATCGTATTCTGTCGTGTACGCTGTCGGTTGCTGAGTCTGAAAAAGACCGGAAGGTGAAAACCATTCTGGTGACAAAGGATGTGAACCTGCGTATGAAGGCGCGTTCGTTGGGTATCGAAGTGGAAGATTATATAACCGACAAGGTCATTAATGTCGATATTTTCAAACGTGCACAAGACATTTACGAGAATATAGATCCGGATTTGATTGATAAGATGTATGCATCTCCTGATGGCATCGATGCTGATCTGTTCGATATAAAGTCGAAGCTGGAGCCGAACGAATGTTTTATTTTAAAGAGTGTGCGTAATTCTGTCCTGGCCCGTTATAATCCGTTCACCAATAAATTCAAAAAAGTGGAAAAAGCCAGCAATTATGGTATTCAGCCCCGCAATGCGGAGCAGAGTTTTGCTTTTGAGGTGCTGAATGATCCGGATGTAAAACTTATCGGGTTGACAGGAAAGGCCGGAACCGGTAAAACCTTGCTGGCTTTGGCTTCTGCATTAAAACAGGCGAATGTTTATAAACAGATTCTGCTGGCACGTCCTATTGTTGCTTTGGCAAATAAGGATTTAGGATTCTTGCCTGGCGATGAGAAGCAGAAGGTGGCTCCTTATATGCAGCCCTTGTTTGATAATCTGAATGTTATTAAGGGACAGTTTGCACCCGGTGGATCAGATGCTCGTAAAATAGATGATTTGCAAAAGAACGGGCAACTTGTGATTGAAGCATTGGCTTTCATCCGCGGTCGAAGTCTTTCGGAAACGTTCTGTATTATCGATGAGGCGCAGAACCTGACTCCGCATGAGATTAAAACGATTATCACCCGTGCAGGAGAGGGAACGAAAATGGTATTTACCGGGGATATCCAGCAGATAGACTCTCCTTATCTGGATGCACAGAGTAATGGTCTCGCTTATATGGTTGATAAAATGAAAGGGCAAGAATTGTTTGCTCACATCAATCTGATCAAAGGAGAACGTAGTCAATTGTCCGAATTAGCTTCTGACTTACTCTGATAAAAGAAATATTGAAAAGGAGGTGTGCCATATTATGAATTTTGTCACACCTCCTTTATTATAGTAGTGTTTTTGGAATGGTTAAAGGATTATAACAGACGATGAAACAATTGATTGCATGTTGCGGGTTGGATTGTGAAGGTTGTGATGCTCGCATAGCCACAGTCGGAAATGACAATGAATTAAGAGAAAAGACTGCCCGGAAGTGGAGTGAGATGAACAACGCACCCGAGATTACGGCTGCAACCATAAATTGTATGGGATGTCGGGCAGACGGTGCTAAATTTGCCTATTGTAGCGATTATTGCGAAATCCGTAAATGCGTAAATAAAAAAGGATTGAATACTTGTGGCGACTGTAAAGAGTTGAATAGTTGCCCGATAGTTGGTGCCGTTTTCCTGCATGCCCCTGATGCAAAAGAAAATCTTCTCTTTCGTTAGATACGGATAATGCGACCGTTAAAAAGGATGAAGTGTTCACCGCCAACCTGTTCCTGTTTATGGTGGGTGAGGCAGCACTGAGGGGAAAACGATTCGGATTTATATTTTACTGTTTTCGTGTTTTTTCGTATTATTGCATATGAATACTTATACAGCTAAAATATAACTATATGGATATCTTTCTTATTATTTTGGGGGTACTTTGTTTGCTGGCCGGGCTGGCAGGTTGTTTTTTGCCTGTATTACCCGGTCCGCCTGTTTCTTATGTGGGTTTGTTGCTTTTGCACTTTACGGACAAAATCCATTTCAGTACTACACATTTGATTTTATGGGCTTTTTTGGTCATTATTGTCCAGGTGATGGATTATGTGACGCCCATGTTGGGCACAAAATACAGTGGAGGCGGTAAATGGGGGAATCGGGGATGTATGATCGGGACGATCGCCGGTCTTTTCGTCTTTCCACCCTGGGGTGTGTTGATCGGTCCGTTTGCAGGAGCCGTAATTGGCGAATTGTTTGGAGGGAAGAAGTCTGCCGAGGCTTTTAAAGCCGGGTTAGGGGCTTTTGTCGGTTTTCTGTTCAGTGTGGTGGTGAAAGTGTCGGTTTGCGGCTATTTTATTTACAGCTTTGTTGCGGCGCTATTTTAATAAACCTTATTTCTGCTTTTTTTGTTACCTTTGTAAATTAATAGGGCTGTGGTAAAAATTATCAAATATGAAAAAGATTATTAATCCCTGGGAAGGATTGGATGGATATATGTGTTTTGGCTGTGCCCCGAGCAATCCGATGGGACTTCATATGGAGTTTTATGAGGATGGCGACGATATTGTAGCTTATTGGGAGCCGGAAGCTCATTATCAGGGGTGGTTGAATACGTTGCATGGTGGAATCCTGACAACATTGATGGACGAATTGGCAGGTTGGGTAGTGCTTAGGAAGTTACAGACTTCAGGAATGACCTCACGCTTGGATGCCCGCTTTCTGAAAAGTCTTTCTACTTGTGAGCCCAGGCTGACAATCAGGGGGCGTATCAAAGACCGTAAACGAAATGCAATCTTTATTGAAACGGAGATCTATAATTCACAAGATGAGTTATGTACGCGTGCCGACTTGGTCTATTTTATAGTTACACAAGAACAGGCGACAGAAAAATTTCATTTTGCAGGATGCAAAGCAGAAGGTGAATAAACAATAAAACATAAATAACATAATGAAGTATATTGGAGCACATGTGTCGGCATCGGGTGGAGTTGAGAATGCTCCAGTGAATGCGAATGCGATTGGGGCGAAGGCATTTGCTTTGTTTACCCGTAATCAGCGTCAATGGAAATCTTCTCCGCTGACAAAAAAGAGTATTTCTCTTTTCAGAGAGCGTTGTGAGGAATTTGGTTATGCGGCAGAATATATTCTTCCGCATGACAGTTATCTGATCAATCTGGGACATCCGGAAGCAGAAGGTTTGCAGAAGTCACGGGATGCTTTCTTGGATGAAATGCAACGTTGTGAGCAGCTGGGATTGAATCGTTTGAATTTCCATCCTGGAAGTCATTTGAACCAGATGGAGGTGGAGGACTGTCTGACGCGCATAGCTAATTCGGTTAACTGGGCATTGGATCAGACTTCGGGTGTATGTGCCGTATTAGAAAATACAGCCGGACAGGGAACCAATCTGGGATATACTTTTGAGCAACTTGCTTACATTATCGATAAAGTGGAAGATAAATCCCGTGTCGGAGTTTGTATAGATACTGCTCATACATTGGCTGCAGGTTATGATATCAAGACTGTCGAAGGTTTTACGGAGACATTCCGACATTTTGACGAGGTAATAGGTTTTTCTTATTTGCGTGGCATGCATATAAACGATTCCAAAAAAGATCTGGCTACCCGTGTGGATCGCCATGATAGTATTGGGAAAGGAGTGATGGGATTGACTACATTTAAGATGCTGATGGATGATCCCCGGTTTGATAACATTCCTTTAATTCTGGAAACACCGGATGAGTCTATTTGGTCGGAAGAAATAGAATATCTGTATTCTATATAATAAAAACGAAAGGAGGGGTCTTTTCAGACTATTCTTTTGTTTAACTAAAATTTATAATGCTTTTTGGTATGCAAGAGCTTGGAATGAAAAATTCTTTCTTTTGTGATTTGATAATAAGTTTAAATATATTGTACTATGTTTATTTTAATGCCTGTCATCTTTGTTTTAGGGATTCTTGCAATCGCGCTGGAAGATAAGATAAAGATAAATAAAGCTGCGATAGCTCTGTTTATGGCAATATCACTGTGGATGATATTGATGTTTGACGCCTATGATATTTTTGTCGAACGCTCCAGTCCTTTGTTTCAAGAGTTTCTGACCCAAAACCCGGAAATGGCAAATGCTCCTCTGAAAGATCAGTTTATTACATTTATTACAAACCGTTCGATTGTTTATCATTTAGGGAATGTATCCGAAACGCTTTTCTTTGTTATGTGCTCCATGCTGATTGTCGATATCGTGGATAAGCATGGTGGTTTCCGGGCTGTTACCGGATATATCCGTACTGCCAATAAAAGGAAATTATTGTGGTATATAAGTTTTGCCGCTTTTTTCTTTTCTGCCTTGTTGGATAACTTGGCTGCTGCTATCGTGATTATGGCCGTGTTACGGAAACTGGTTCCGGACCGGACAGATCGTTTAAAATATGCTTGTATGGTGATTATTGCTGCGAATGCAGGTGGTTCATGGTCTCCGATTGGTGACGTGACGACCATTTTGCTTTGGGTGGGCAAGAACGTCACGGCTATGCACCAGATTTCGCATGTATTCTTTCCGGCATTGATAAACTTGCTTGTGCCTCTGACGATTGCTAATTTTTGGTTGTTTAAGAAAGATGCGACTTTACGTGTGATGAGCGAGGAAGAAATGGCAGACGAATATGCACCGGAAATACCGAATCATTCGCGTCGGGTGATCTTTGTGATTGGTGTACTTTCGTTGGCTTTGGTTCCGGTCTTTCAGATGGTGACAGACCTTCCACCTTTCTTAGGTGTTTTGTTGGGCTTGGTGGTCCTGTGGTTTTATACGGATATCATGCTGTCTCTTATACACATCTCCGAGCCCACGAGACACTGAGCGATCTCGT
>OWIN01001393.1_pt1 | contig 9813 bp, 8 predicted proteins | sample 1732771 | NCBI WGS metagenome assembly OWIN01 (sample SAMN05065752, study PRJEB22554) | human gut metagenome | biome: ENVO:2100002; feature: ENVO:00000062; material: ENVO:00002003 | host: Homo sapiens | place: USA | reverse complement strand
CTATATAACACCATTTTTTATACCAGATTTTGATTCGATTTTTGAACACCCTACCCGACGGGGCGCAGTCTGGCTTCCACAAGCGGCTCCACGACTGGGTCCCCTCGGCCTTCGTGCGCTACGCCCTGACGGACGCACAGTCGCTGAAGTTCTCGTTCTCATCCAACATCAACCGCCCGGGCATCGACTACCTCAACCCCGCCGAGGAAAGAAACCCCAACTCCCTGAGCTATGGCAACCCGGGGCTGAACAGCTCGCGCAACTACAACCTGCAACTGGAGTACAACTACATCACGACCAAGGCTACCTGGATGGGTGGCGTCAGCCATACGTTCTGCAACAACCAGATCGGACAGTTGTGGTTTGACCAAAACGGCCTCTCCGTCACGACCTATGGCGACCTTCTCCACAGCCGTAGCTGGATGCTCTGGGCCTACGTGCAGACCGCCCTTTGGCGAGGCGCCAACCTGGGTGGAGGTCCCAACATTTTCTATCTCACCAAGAAGGACAGCCAGACGGGGCTTGAGCATAGCAGATGGAGCAGCTGGAACACCATCAACTTCACCCAGAAGCTGCCCTGGAAACTCACCTTCGGCCTCAACGGAGGCTTCAATGTCGGCAACGAGGTGGAGAGCGTCTATTCCTACTCCGAACCTTCGTACTACTGGAGTGCCTCGCTCAGCCGTTCCTTCCTCAAGGAAGACCGGCTGTCGGTACGCCTGTCGGCAGGCAACCTCTTTGGCCCAGACCTGCGCTCCTATCCCTCCCACACCGTCCAGGGAGACTTCCGTGGCACCCAGACATGGCTGGGCTCACAACGACATGTGGGCATCAGCATCTCGTGGCGCTTTGGTTCGCTCCGCGGAGGTGTGAAGTCCGTGGACCGCACCATCGAGAACGACGATATAGTGGGCGGCATCTCGACAGGAGGCGGCAACAAGCAATAGTTTAGTCGATTACCCAAACGACCGCGCACGCATTGGAATGGTCAAACTATGGCACGACATTCCGATGGGTGCGCTTTTTTGTGCTCATCCGACTGGGGTGGTTAGCGTTCTTTCAATACAGCCTACTTATGAAGCAAACAACAAGTACAGTATATCCGCCCCGCAAGGATTGGAAATACTATCACAAAAAAGGCACCCTGCCCTCGATGAAGAGGACCGGATGCCAAAAACTTCACATTATGAAAATTTAAAACACTTAGCCTGGCTTAAGCCTCGCCCTTCGGCGTACCGAACGGGGCGACGGTGCGAGCACCACCCTGCTGCGGCAATTCAATTTTGCCAAACTCCTTCTCGTAGCGAGTGATGTTGTCGTTGAGGGCTGCGAGCAGACGCTTGGCGTGCTCCGGAGCGAGGATCACGCGCGAACCGACCTGTGCCTTCGGCATGCCCGGAAGCAACATGGCGAAATCAGCTACAAACTCGTTCTTCGAGTGAGAGATGATTGCGAAGTTAGAATATATGCCCTTAGATACCTCGGGGCTGAGGTCGATCTGCAAGCCTTGCTGCTGCGGCTTCTGGTTGTTGTCCATTGTCTTGTTATTTTTTCGTTAGTATTGATATGTTCTGGTATGCAAAGTTAAGGAAAAAAATGGGGAGTACCAAACAAAAAGGCAGAAAAAGCCCACAAAAATTCTTACCCCACCAGTATTTCCCTTTTCCCATGGGGTGGAAAAGAAGTCAAGGCCACCTCGCCTACCCTTGCGGGAGGAGAGATGGCCTTGGTCTTTAGTATCTGTTGCCGACGACGACGCGGCACTTCGTCATGTTGCGAGGGGCGCGCCACGCGGACCAACCTTCGGCGTTCTTGAGAACCTCGGGAAACCTGAGAGATCAGCTTTCTTGAGACCCCTCGGGAAACTTGTGAGCTCCGCGGTCTTTAGAACTCGGCGTTCTTCGGCGTGCGTGCGAAAGGTATGACGTCGCGGATGTTCTGCATACCCGTGACGAAGAGAATGAGGCGCTCGAAGCCCAGTCCGAAACCGCCGTGGGGGCAGGAGCCATAGCGACGCGTGTCGAGATACCAGTCGTAGGAGCTGGCCTTCATGCCGCGGGCCTCAATCTCAGCCACGAGCTTGTCGTAGTTCTCCTCACGCACGGATCCACCAATGATCTCGCCGATGCGCGGGAAGAGGACGTCCGTGCCCTGCATGGTCTTGTCGTCGGCATTCTTCTTCATATAGAAAGCCTTGATCTCCTTCGGATAGTCGGTCATGATGACGGGGCGCTTGAAGTGCTCCTCCACGAGGTAGCGCTCGTGCTCGCTCGACAGGTCCATACCCCAACCCGTGATGGGGAACTCAAACTTGCGACCGTTCTTGACCGCCTCCTCCAGGATGTTGATACCCTCGGTATAGGTCAGTCGGACGAAGTTCTCCTTGACTACCGACTCGAGCGTGGCGATAAGCTGCTTGTCGATCATCTTGTTGAGGAACTCCAGGTCGTCGCGGCAGTTGTCCAGGGCCCAGTTGACGCAATACTTGATGAAGTCCTCCTCAAGGTCCATCAATCCTTCCTGGTCAAGGAAGGCCACCTCGGGCTCCACCATCCAAAACTCAGCCAGGTGGCGCGGCGTGTTGCTGTTCTCGGCACGGAAGGTCGGTCCGAAAGTATAGATAGCGCCGAGGGCCGTGGCTCCAAGCTCACCCTCGAGCTGGCCGCTCACGGTGAGGTTGGTCTTCGTGCCAAAGAAGTCCTTGGAGTAGTCCACCTCTCCCGCCTTGGCGACACGGTCGAGGTCGAGCGTCGTCACCTGAAACATGTTGCCCGCGCCCTCGCAGTCGCTGGCCGTCACGATCGGCGTGTGGAAATAGTAGAATCCATGATCGTGGAAGTACTTATGGATGGCGATGGCCATGTTGTGGCGGATGCGGAAGACGGCGCCAAAGGTGTTGGTGCGCAGGCGCAGATGGGCATACTTGCGCATGTACTCGAAGCTCTGACCCTTCTTCTGCATGGGGTAGTCGGCCGGGCAGAGACCATAGACCTCGATCTCCTTACATTGGATCTCGCTGGTCTGCCCCTTGCCCTGACTCTCCACGAGCGTGCCGACCACGCTGAGGCAGGCTCCCGTGGTGATGCTCTTGAGCGTCTCGGCATCCACCGTGGCCGGATCTACCACCACCTGGATGTTGTTGATCGTCGAGCCATCGTTGAGGGCAATGAAATCTACGGCCTTGCTGCTGCGATGCGAGCGCACCCAGCCCTTCACATTTATGTCTTTTCCGAAGTCGGTACACTTGAGTGCATCGACCACTTTTGTTCTTTTCATCTCGTGTGTTGTTTGAAGATTGTTGCTCTCTACAAGCATCCCCATCCCCTATTCTCCACAGAGCGCTGGTAGTGTTCATGCGGAACTACAATCCGCACGGCTCCCCGAGGCCCTATATATATAAGGAGAAGACGGGATGAGGGTGTTGTGAGATGAGTACTTATTCGAATGCGCCCATACGCAGCATCTCCACCTCCTTCTGGGTGAGGAAACGCCAGTCGCCGCGGCGCAGATTCTTCTTCGTCAAACCGGCAAACTGTACACGGTCGAGCTTCACCACACGATAGCCAAGGCTCTCGAAGATGCGGCGCACGATGCGGTTCTTGCCGCTATGGATCTCGATGCCGACCTGCTTCTCGTCCGTCGGGCTGGCATACTCGATAGCGTCAGCATGCACCTCGCCGTCCTCCAGCTCGATGCCCTCGGCGATCTTCTGCAGGTCCGTGGCCGTGACGGGCTTGTCGAGATAGACGTGATAGACCTTCTTCTTGAGGAACTTCGGATGGGTCAGCTTGCTGGCCAAGTCGCCATCGTTGGTCAGAAGCAGCACACCCGTGGTGTTGCGGTCGAGACGTCCTACGGGGTAGATACGCTCCTCGCAAGCGTTCTTCACGAGGTCCATGACGGTCTTGCGCTGCTGCGGATCGTCGCTCGTGGTGACATAGTCCTTCGGCTTGTTGAGCAGCACATAGACCTTCTTCTCCATCGTGACGGGCTGGTCGCGGAACTTCACCTCGTCGGAGCGCAAGACCTTCGTGCCAAGCTCTGTGACTACCGTGCCATTGACCAGCACGGCACCAGCCTGGATATATTCGTCGGCCTCACGGCGAGAGCAAACTCCGGCGTTGGCCAGATACTTGTTCAGGCGAATCGGCTCGTTGGGATCGATGTTCTCCTCCTTATATTCGATACGCTTCTTGAGCGAATACTTCGCGTTGGGATTGTAGCCCGGCGTATGCTGCCTGCGGGGCTGTCCGTAGCCGCCACGCTGCTGGTAGCCGCCCTGCTGGAAGCCCTCCTGCTGATAGCCGCCCTGCTGGTAGCCCCGCTGCTGATATCCGCGCTGCTGATAGCCACCCTGCTGGCGCTGCTGATAGCCACCCTGCTGCTGACGCGGCTGATAGCCCTCCTGCTGCTGACGCGGCTGATAGCCATCCTGCTGCTGACGCGGCTGATAACCACCCTGCTGCTGGCGCTGCTGGTAGCCACCCTGCTGGCGCTGCTGGTAGCCACCCTGCTGGCGCTGCTGATAGCCGCCCTGCTGACGCTGACGGGGCTGATAGCCACCCTGCTGACGCTGCTGGTAGCCACCCTGATAATTGTTTCTCGGACGATAGCCGCCCTGATACTGTCCGCCCTGCGCGCCCTGAAGTCCTGCTCCGAAGCCTTCTGGACGGAAGCCGCCCTCGCCACCTTGGTTGCTGCGGTCGCTGCTGTAAGCGCGCTGCGAGTGGATGCGCGGACGCTGAGGCCGCGATGAGCGATAATCCTTCTGCTCACTATTACCCTGACTCTCAGAAGAGTTGGCCTCGCGGCCACGCTCATCCTGTCCGTAAACGGGTTCCTGCTTGTTCTCTAATTCTTCTGCCATAACAGTATTGTTTTGAATGATAGATATGGCCTCACGGCCAAGTAATATATAAAATTGTCTTGATTAGATACCTGTGTAGTTGTGCGGCGTGATGGCGAGCAGTTCCTTGCGCACCTCGTCGCTGACGTTGAGCGTGGCGATGAAGTCGTGGATGGTCTGCTCCGTCACCTTCTCATTGCCGCGGGTGAGCTGCTTCAGGGCCTCGTAGGGATGCGGGTAGGCCTCGCGACGCAAGATGGTCTGGATGGCCTCAGCCACGACGGGCCACATATTGTCGAGGTCCTGTGCGATTTTCTCCTTATTTAATATAAGTTTGCGAAGTCCCTTGAGGGTGCTTTGGATGGCGATGATGCTGTGGGCCACGGGCACGCCTACGTTGCGCAGCACGGTACTGTCGGTCAGGTCGCGCTGCAGACGGCTCACGGGCAGCTTGGCGGCGAGGAACTGCAGCACGGCATTGGCCACGCCGAGGTTGCCCTCGCTGTTCTCAAAATCGATGGGGTTGACCTTGTGGGGCATGGCGCTCGAACCGACCTCACCCTTCTTGATCTTCTGGTGGAAATACTCCATGGAGATATACATCCAGACATCGCGGTCGAGATCGATCATGATGGTGTTGATGCGGCGGATAGCATCGAAGATGCTGCCCAGGTGGTCGTAGTTGCTGATCTGCGTGGTCCATTGCTCGCGCTCCAGTCCGAGTTTCTCGGAGACGAAGCGGTTGGCGAAGGCGCGCCAGTCATACTCGGGGTAAGCGACGTGGTGGGCGTTGAAATTGCCCGTGGCGCCACCAAACTTTGCCGTGAACTTGCAGGCCTTGAGGGCGTCGAGCTGCTCGCGCAGGCGATAGACATAGACCTCGATCTCCTTGCCCAGGCGCGTCGGCGAGGCGGGCTGACCATGGGTCTTGGCGAGCATCGGCACGTCCTTCCACTCCTCGGCATAAGCCTGGAGCTGGTCGATGAGCTCCTCGACCTGGGGATAATAGACCTCCAGGAGCGACTCCTTGATGGACAGGGGCACGCTCGTGTTGTTGATGTCCTGCGAGGTGAGTCCGAAATGGATAAACTCCTTGTAGGCATCCAGTCCGCCGATGGCGTCAAACTGCTCCTTGATGAAATACTCCACGGCCTTGACGTCATGGTTGGTCACCTTCTCGATGTCCTTCACGCGGGCGGCATCCTCCTCCGTGAAGTCGCGATAGATGCTGCGAAGACGGTCGAAGAGGGCCGTGTCGAAGCCCTTGAGCTGCGGCAGGGGGAGCTCCACGAGCGTGATAAAGTATTCGATTTCCACGCGGACGCGATAACGTATCAGCGCAAACTCTGAGTAATAGTCGGCCAGGGGCTCGGTCTTGCCTCTGTAGCGTCCGTCAATAGGAGAAATGGCGGTCAATGTATCCAGCTTCATCATTATATATATTAAACGCTGCAAAATTACGAAATTAATTCCGTTCCGCTGCCAAACGGGTGGCTAAAAGTCCTTAAAATCTCACCTCTTTTCGTCAACGCCTCCTTTCTCCCTAAAAAATCTTTAATTTTGCAAGCATCTGTACCAAGCTTCACCACGAGCCCAACACAGACGACAAAACAATAAAGCAAGATGAAGAAAACTACTCGCTTATTAAAATGGCATTTTAAACTTTTGTGGCAAAATATAAAATGCCATTTTAATAATACAGGATAGACAACGGCTATATAGCTCGTTATGAAAATGAGGCTTGGAGAACCATCACGACCTCAATTGCATGATATCACAAAAAACACTTTGTCGGCTTTGTTTACCACAAAGACCCATCCAAAGCCACGTATTATGACAACACGCAGAAGACGGACGAAGCGGTCTTCTCATTGACAGAAATGCGGGAAAGGGCGAAGAAGATGGGCGCAGCGAGGGATTTTTGCCTGATTCTGATTTTGTTAAATGAATACGGAGAAATAGTTAACGGGGCGTTAATTCATGCTAATCGGCTTGCACTTGGCTGAACGGAAGGCTATTTTTGTATAGTGGCTGCGCCATGGCAATTTGCAAGCCAGCCATCAATCACATGAATTGCAGGGCGCGTCGAGTGGTTGAAATGTAAAATATAATCAAAAGAAACGATAATGAAAAAGTTAAATTTCTTATCAATATCTTCGGTTGGGAGTCGGAAAAGACCGTTCTCGTATCGGTCTCGTATCAATCACGTATTGATCACGTATTGATCCCGTATCAATCCCGTATCGTTCTCCTATCGTTCTCCTATCGTTCTCGCTTCCGGAAGCGGAAACAATACGGAAACAATACGGAAACAATATGAGGTCGATATATGCTGGAGGGGAGGACGATACGTGGTGGGTACATGGTCTGCTCCATGAGGATGATGACTTGTTTGACAAAGAACAAAACAATAAATCAGAATAGAATATGGGAATGGCATTACTGGCACTCTGCTTCTGTGCATTGTCACTCGTCCTTGCCTTGTTTGTGGGCATATTATGCCTAGTTTTTGGATAAAGAGATAATAGAATAACTATGGCAAAAGCCTATGAGGATTTACACTTCGTTGTACTTTCCTTTGTCATTTTCTGCGGATTTACCTATCTTTGCAGCCTAAATCAAAAAGTAAGATGATGGAAAACAAAGAACAGAAGACTTTTGAACCGCAGTCTGCCTCTGGGGTGGCAGAGAAGTATGCTGAGATCCTGTTGCAGGTGAAAGGATTGATGGAAGGAGTGGACAACCCCGTAGGCGTGCTCGCCAATGTGGCGGCGCTTCTCAAGGAGGCTTTCGACTATTATTTTTGGGTGGGATTCTATGTGGTGCGCCACGGCGAACTGCAGCTCGGTCCGTTTCAGGGATCTTTGGCCTGTTTCAGCATCAAGCACGGGCGTGGTGTCTGTGGCACATCCTGGGCCGAGGCGCGGACGCTGATGGTGTCCGACGTGCATGCGTTCCCAGGCCATATCGCCTGCTCCTCGCGGTCGCAATCGGAGATCGTCGTGCCCGTCATGAAAGATGGCGTGGTCGTAGCCGTCATCGATGTCGATAGCAGCGAGTTGGATTCCTTTCATGAGGCTGACCAGCAAGGTCTTGAGGCCATCGTGCAGGTTCTTGGCAGTTTGTTTCCTATCGGCTAAGACGGTCTTCAGGCTGGCTCTTGTCCCGATTGTTGGGCCGACCGTTGTCGCGATTACCCGACTATTTGTTGCCACCGTTATTAGGCTGTTCACTACCGCGTTGCTCGGGCTCTGCTGCCATTCCCGTCATTTCTTCCTCCTCCCTCAGTCTGTAGTGGGTCGGTCCTTTGGGTCGACTGTGGTCCTGTAGGAAGATGTGGTTGAGCGTGTGTGCCAATGCTTCCAGCGTTTGCTGACGCCGAGCGGTTTTGAGTTCGCATTCCCACACCGTGATGCAATGCCAGCCCATCTGTGCGAGTTTCCTTTGCTCTTCGCAGTCGCGCTCCTTGTTTCGTTCTATCTTCCTTTGCCAAAACGCCACGTTGGTCTTGGGCAGACGAAAAGCACCACAGTCGGCGTGGCCATGCCAGAAGCACCCGTTGACGAAGATGCAGGTGCGATATTTGTGGAGCACGAGGTCGGGGTGGCCAGGCAGGCGCGGACTGTTCAGCCGGTAGCGAAAGCCTCTGCGCCACAGGTATTGGCGCACGATGCGCTCGGGCTTTGTCCCGCTGGAGCGAATGGCCGCCATGTTGTTGTGTCGCTGCGTCGCTTTGTCCATAACGTCTGAGGGTGATGAAACGTTGGTGATGAAATATTGCTGACGAAACAATAGTGTTGTAGCGTCGGTGATAAAATGTGGAGAGGGGAATGTGGGGGAAGGTGCATAATATGAAAAGGGGTATCAACCTCGCTGGATGATACCCCCTCATTCTATGAAGTTGTAAACAAAAAGCTTATTTACAATCCCGAACGGATTAGAGGTTCGGGTTCATCTTCGTCCACTCAGAGACCTCGGGGATGATGCCGAGAGCGATGATCTCGTCGCGCATCTTGCAGAGGTGCTCGTAAGACTTGTTGAGGGCAGCCAGCTCCTCTTCCGTGCCCGTGGGAGCGCAGAAGTGAACACCCGTCTTGTCGATGGTAGAAGGCATAGCCATCATCACGTTCTTGAAGCCACACTTATCGCAGTTGACATAGCAGCCAGCGGGGAGCGTAAACTCCTTGCCGCCCATAGCAGCCTCGATCATCTTCACAGCGTTGTAGGCAGGGCTCTGGAAAGAGCTGCGGCCACGAAGCTTGATGATGTTGGAACCACCCTGGATGGTGTGGTGCTTGATCTCCTCCCAGCGCTCCTCAGAGAGACCCATCTTAGAGAGAGGCTTGCCGTCGATCTTCACCTTGGAAGCGAAGACAGCCATCTGCTCGCCGTGGCCACCATAGGTGTGAGCACCTGTGACCTTGTCCTGCTGCACGCCAAACTCGAGGGCGAGAGCCTGCTGCAGACGCGTAGAGTCGAGAGCAGCGAGAGAAGTCAGCTGGTTGGGCTTCAAGCCAGAGTGGATGAGAGCGGTGAGGGCAGTCACGTCGGCCGGGTTGAAGATGACGACCACGTGCTCCACCTCGGGGCAATACTTCTTGATGTTGTCGCCGAAGTCGGCAGCGATCTGGCAGTTGCCCTTGAGCAGGTCCTCGCGGGTCATACCGTCCTTGCGGGGAGCACCACCAGAGGAGATGATGTACTTAGCACCCGTGAAGGCCTCTTTAGCATCAACGGTGTAGGTGATGTTGGCACCCTCGAAAGCACACTGCTGGATCTCATCGAATACGCCATGAACGCCCGGCTCATAGATATCGTAGAGGCAAATGTTAGGAGTGAGGCCGAGCATCAGAACGCTCTGTACCATGTTAGAACCAATCATACCGCCTGCGCCGACGATAACGAGCTTGTCATTTGTTAAATCTGTCTCTTATACACATCTGACGCTGCCGACGACTAGTCGAGTG
>OWIN01001392.1_pt1 | contig 9822 bp, 8 predicted proteins | sample 1732771 | NCBI WGS metagenome assembly OWIN01 (sample SAMN05065752, study PRJEB22554) | human gut metagenome | biome: ENVO:2100002; feature: ENVO:00000062; material: ENVO:00002003 | host: Homo sapiens | place: USA | reverse complement strand
CTACACTCGACTAGTCGTCGGCAGCGTCAGATGTGTATAAGAGACAGGGTTTATAACTAACCCCATTCGAAAAATCTACAGTATGATTGTTCAAAAGTAACATTTCTTGCTTACCCTCAACAACAGCAATGTCTTCATCCTCCTTTTTTCGTATCTCACTATAATGATATAAACAAGTTCCTGGACTTAATATTCTACTAAACAATTTCATTGTTGAAAAACCTATCCTAATATTATCATCTGAAAAATACACTTTAAAATGTGGCAAAAATCCTCTGCCTATAAAAATAGGGGTATCTAATCTATATTGAATGAATTCATTGCAATAATATACGCTAAGAATTGCGCTCATATCTGCACTGATTTCATATCCCAAGTTAATAACTATTATTTCATCACTCCTATTTTCCCCAATATCTAGATCATACCTGTGTCCTTCAAGATTTTCGAGATTTAACTTTATCATATTCTTTTCATCAATACTTAATGAAAGAGGGGAAAAACCTGAAATTGAATAAAAAGTTGCAATATTTTTTCTTGTTGTCAAAGTTGGTAAATTTAAAGCAATACCCATTATAAACTGAAAATTGAATACAGATCTTATAACCTTAAATCCTATTTGAAACAAAACTTTACCGATCTTAGTCAAGACTAAAGACAAAAGGGAATAATAGTTAGCAGCATTTTTTGCTTTATATAGTTCCATTTCTTTCCTTGTTAATGCTCCGTCATAATGTGCTCCTCCGTTTCTATCTGCCATTATTTTAATAATTTCCCATATTTTAAACCTATATCCTCTACAAACTATAATATCTAACTCCATCCAATCTCTCAAAGAAATTCTCTTGAAATTTTTCCCTGTTGGATCTATTGTAGTATCAAATAGGTGAGAGAAATACTGATTATCTCTATTTTTATAATGGTATTCGCTTGTGTATACTTCTAAATCACAATTTAGCTTTTGAGCTAAGTTAAATATATTAGTTGGTATATTTCGTGTTTTTCCTTTTTTACCAACGGTATAATTTTTAAGGTTCCCATTTTTATCATGCGGTAAAACAAATATAGCTCGTAATTGACCTGATAAAGGAATTACATAATAATCTTTCCCTTGTTCTACAAAGTCAATAGCATCTTTTATAAAATGTAACCCTTTCAATATCTCTGTGTAACTTAAGTACAACGATTTTTCTACATCTTCACCCATATTTCAATATATAAAATTTCCCCTCAAATATATAAAAAATAAAATGCACATACAAGAGCAGTAATAATATTACACTTTCAAATATTCTGCTTAATTTTTATTTAATCTACCTAATATCACCTGCAATGCATACATCAACATATACACAAAAATAACAATTATCACCCATCCGCCTAGCTCCATTTTAATAGATTGCCATCGGTTTAACTTCTTTTCAACCGGATAAGGCACACGAATAGAATCGTTTTTAAGAATCGTATCGGTACGATTCGTTGTTAAGTAGCGATACAGATACTTATATCTATACAGATAAACTGTATCGCCCTTTATGAGCGTATAAATACTATCTCGTTGATAGATGCTATCATAACGGGTACTATCACGTGTTTTGTATTCAGTGCGAACGGATTCAACCGGGATATATTGAGTCCGGCATGACACGAAACATATTGCTAACATCAGCAATATGATAATATAAACTAGCCGCCTCATGGTCGAACTACTGTATTACGCAAGAAATTAGGGAACTCGGAGCGTACATCAAAACAGGGGCACGCCTTTATATATTCTTTCGGCTCTACCTCTCCGCTTCCATCCAGATCGGGCGAAGTATCACGATGTCCGAGAACCTCGATTATCTCATATTCTTTGCAGAGTTTAGCAACCAACTCGCGCAAAGCCGCTTTTTGGGCGATCGTTCTTGTGTCTGCGGGCTTTCCGTTTGCATCCAAACCACCTATGTAGCAAATACCAACACTATGTTTATTATACGAAGATTCGCTAAAACCCTTCGTATTACAATGCGCTCCGTCAACCGCTAAAGATCTCCCTTTTTCTACTGCCCCATCAATTCGAATAACATAATTATATCCAATCTGGCTAAATCCGCGTGCCCGGTGCATACGATCAATGTCTTTTTCGGTTAAATCCTGCCCGGCGCGCGTAGCCGAACAATGGATAATAATTGAGTCTATTTTATTCATAGCTTTCTTCTTTATTTTGATTATTAATTGTAATTGGTCTACGTGGTGGAGTTCTCCGGCTGCACTCGCTGTCTGGTCTATCACATCGGTTATGTTCCGCATCCTTCAAAGCTAATTCAAGCTCGTAGTATTTACGCATCCAATTTTGCGCCTCTGCCTGTGCGGTTCTCCATTCTCGATAAATCGTATCTACTTTCTCGTCTCGTTGTTTTAATCGTTCGTCGTACCGTTCAATCTGCTTGTTTAGATTGTCAATGATAGAAAGTAAATTTTGAAGTTCCATAGAATCCGCCGTAGCCTTTTCTTTTCTGGCGTTCGTTTTGCGATTCGCTAGAAACGTAACTGTAAAGCGGATCGCCTCTAATCCTCCTAACGCTCCTATGATTTTTAACCATTCGTCCATATTCTTACTTGTAGCTGTATTTTGTTCGTTTTGAATAGCTACTATTTAGTAGTTAGTCCCTCATTTACTTCCTTCAATATATTTTCGAACATAGAGATATGCGGCACCATGTCAATGCCTGTAGGAAAGTTCATAGACTTGCTATCACCTTCTAAAGCCATATACCCAGCGTGTACAGTCTGCTCGCCTAAATCTGTTTTCGCTTTTTGGATAATACAACACTGCAAACGAGTTATGCCATTTTCATTGTACGAATATGTTATCTGGTATTCATATTCACCTTCTTTTGCGAGCGCTTCTACTTGCGTAGTTCTTGTTTTTTCACTCAAAATTTTTGTTGCCATAATCTTTTTATTTTTCATTGTTAATACTGTCTAATAGATCAAATACGCCTTTTTTGATGCGGGCGAAAAAACGTCCTACTTCCATGTACTTGCGTATAATTTCCGCCTTTTCTGAATCTACTTCCACTTCGCCATGTTTATAAACTTCTTGCGCAAATTCCAATTCGCCCAAGTCGGTAGTACTATTGTAGATTGTGTTACCTAACTCTTTCCTGACATCGAAGGTACTTTTATTCCCTTCAAGGTCTGTTACTTCAATTTTTCTAAAGTCTATTATCATAATTTATTGCATAACGTGTAAATTAACCGTAGAAGATGTATTATTAACAGAAGCGTATGTTTCCGCTGTTACAAAAATTGCAAATCGGTAAGGTTCGAGAGTATAAGTCCCACCACTTTGCCATGTTGTAAGAACCCGCTTAGGATAGCCAGAAGCGTTTACGATTGTTATCATTTTGCGTCGAGGTGAATTGCATATATATATTACATAGTTTCCACTTCCTTCAAGAAAAATACAGTCTATCGGTTGTCCTGATTGCGCATATTTGTGATAAGTTGTATCAGTTCCATAATTATAGATATGTGCAAAGAAATCACTAGTCGAAGCGGAATTAAATGAAAGAGAAGTCATTTGTTGGTGTCCGAATTGTCCTCTACACCACAAATCAGCGGTTAGAAACCTATAGCTTCTACTTGTTCCGTTCGGTTCCTTAAAAGTGCCTTGATGCTGCATATCTCCTTCAAAATACATCTTTCCCTCACTAGAGCTAAACCCAATTGCGCATTTAACAATATTATTATCATCTATTCCCTGCAGCTTTTTAAACGTCCCCGTCGCACCGTCTAATTTCTTCGCTGTTAAATTATCAACATCGATATTTTCAGCCCTAAGAATAGGCTTTCCGGCAGCATTGGTTTTAAATACCGCTATTTCATTTCCCAGCGTATCTTGTACGCGAAAAGTATCAGCCTTCACCGTAACACATTTGTTTGTTATATCAATTCCGGTTTCAATAATTCGGTTTTGCAAGGCAGATGTAGCGGAATTTGCAATATTTTCAGTCTGGCTCTTTACTATTAAATTAATCGCTTCCGATGTAATCTTTGCTTCGGCAGAGGAAACACGAGCGCCAAGCGCTGTTAAATCTGTTTGTGAAGCCTTTAATGAAATTTGGTTTGTATGCTGTGATATTGTACTTTCTGCATTGCTTACTCGTGTACCTAGTGCATTGAAGCTCGATTGTGACACTTTTAGCGCAATACTATCGCTTAACACCTTAATTTCTGAATCGTATACCGTCTTGGCTACATACTTGCCATCCACATTATCGAGAAGCGCCTTTGCGTCTGTAGCACTTTTTGCCGCATTAGTTGCTGAACTAGCAGCCTCACCCGCTTTAGTTGTGGCAATTGTTGCGGAACTAGCGACTTCATTAGCTTTAGTTGTCACCTCTTTAACTTGTAATGTGATACTACTTGCCGTCTGATTGATACTAGATTCTTTTTGGGAAATGACAGTGAGCTTTGCCGCTGCACTATCTGCTGAATTTTTCGCATTTGTCGCGGAAGTAGAAGCTTCTCCCGCTTTAGTGCTAGCAGTAGAGGCGCTGTTTTTCGCATTAGTTGCAGATGCAGATGCTTCCCCTGCTTTGGTTGAAGCTGTTCCGGCACTTGTAGATGCTTCTGCTGCCTTAGTTAAAGCGGTTGTTGCGGCGGTATTCGCTTCTACTACTTTCTTCGTGACTTCCGTAACCTGCAATGTTATGTTTCCGGCGGTCTGGGTGATAGAGCTTTCTTTCAAAGTCACATCTTCGAGGACTTTCGCCGCATTATCTGCAGATTGTTTTGCATTAGCTGCCGAATTTGCAGCCTCGCCCGCTTTACCGGATGCAGTTCCGGCAGAACCGGATGCAGACGTAGCGGAGTTTTTCGCATTTGTAGCGGCAGTATTCGCTTCAGTTACCTTTTTATTAACTTCGGTTACTTTTGTAGAAATTTCTCCGGCTGTTTGAGTTATAGAACTTTCTTTTAATGTTACTTCCTCCAATATCTTCCCGGCATTAGTCGCGGCTCCTTGTGCATCCGTAGCACTTTTAGCCGCATTATTTGCAGAAACCCCGGCGGTGGTAGCAGACGAGGAAGCAGAAGAAGCGCTACCGGAAGCATTTGTTTCGCTCTGTTTTGCGTTCGATACGGCAATATTAACTTCTTTAATCTTAGAAGAAATTTGTCCTTCACGAATTTCAAAGTTCGTCTCCACATCGGTTATTCTCCCATTTAGATCGTTTTTAACATCGTCGATTGCTTCCTCTATTTTCTTTCCAGAATGGAGTACAAATGTACCTTTCAAATAAACATTAGTACCGTACAAACCGGAGCCAGTTAATACACCGAATACGGCATCAGTAATACCGTTAAGATTTCCGGTACGTGTAATCAACCGATTTACAAGCGAATAGGAATTAATTCCGTCGTAGTCATCCCGATAAGGTGCGGAATCACCAACAGCGCAATCTATTTGTGCTTTTTGCCTAGCAGTGTTTGTTCTGTTGCCTAATACTGCCACATTATCTCCGGTTTCGGGTATTCCGCTTCCTTCTTCACAGTCTACTTTAGATAGATTAAAATAGCCCGCTCCGGCAGAAGTAACTAAACGCCAATAACGTTTTGTTGCCGTACCCGTGAACGCCTGACATATTATTTGATCGTCTTGAACAAAATCGTCCGTACTATCATGCTCGCATCTCCAATGTGAGCCGCCGTCGGTCACTTTGGTTAATTTACCACCCGCGGCGGAACGAATAATCATACCACCCTGATAAGTTATCTTTTGAACGACCAACTCAAATATAGAAAATATCTTTCGAACTGTAAGATTATCAATTTCCATATTCCAGTCACCCGTGACCGCTTTGTATATCTTCATTCCTTCGCCGCCAAAACCACTGACAAAAGACTCGGAAGATATATAGTCCTTTACTATTGTACCCATTAAAGTTGCAACATGAGATACACTTAGATCGTGTGTCTCCGCTAGCTCTTGAACGAGTAAATTTAGTGTTGTCGTTTTCTTAGATACAGTCACATTGTCGGAAAAAGTCGCTGATTTCGCAATCAGTTTATCAAGGACGTTAAGTATTTGCGTCGTTACTGTCATTGCGGTTAATGTATCCGTAGAAATACCCTTCGTTACGTCTAGTCCGTTATCAACAATTAAACCGCCTAGCAACTTGATAAGGAATTGCGTTTCGTCTGGTGCTGTTTTGGATAGGTACGAGTCTTTTAAAGCGTCAATAGCGTCCTTAAACCTTTCGTTGATTGTATCAAGTTCTTTGTTTACTCGGAGTGACGATAAAACATTACTATCTGTTAGCTTTGTTTCGGCGTCGTCTTTCGTTACAATTATAGATAATATCTCCGCAAGCGTGCGAAGAGATGAAAAAACATTTAAATCTGTCGCCGATCTCAAATCGTCTTTTCCTAGAATAGTAACATTTGATCCGCTACTGTTGGAAGTCACTCCACTACCTCCGCCAGACGACACGCTAACAATCGCCCCAGTCGGATAATTTTTTGACCGGGGCGATGACGGAATAGCTTTATTTTTTATTTGAATCGTCATTATGCTTCTATCATTTTACAGGTAAATTGTTCATTGGCGAAATCTATTTCTCCGCCTGCTATCATGAAACGTTTTCCTTTCATGTAGTTATCCGAAAGAACGGATATAGGAGTTATAGAGTCACTATTTAATAATACCTGTGTTAGTTTTATTTTGGTAGCTCCGTATTGATTAATAATTCTTCTTATTAAAAGCTCTTCCGGGCGAATCAAAGTCTTTTCAATAGATGAATAAAGGTTATCTTTCAAATATTCATCTAATAACAAGACTTTACTATAGCACGCTCCATCGTTGTTATAACTCGAAATTTTAAACTCTATTTCGTCTAATTCATTAATAAAGTTTTCATTAACAACATTCTCATAAATCCGGTCGGAGTCTTTATCATCGTCCATATCTAACGGCTGGCAATACCTTAACTTAAGGTCTTTTATCAAATACCCGTACGGAACTTGTCCTTCTCTTTCTGTCAATGTCGGAGCATATATAGACATTTCAAGCGTGCCAAATAAATTAGTCGGAATATCCATTACAACACCGTCTGCATCAGAATACTTACCGAGTACTCCGTATGTTTTATACAATGAGACAAACCCCGTTCCCATTTTTCCATCAGCATTTTCTACACTAGATTGATCTAAATTTATAGACATAGTAGACGGGGTATCACTCCACGTAAACCGCCCGTAATTATCTTTAGAAACATATTTATCGCCAATTCTTATTCCTACTTTAATTATATCTTTTAAATATGTAATACCATCCTCGGAAGGAACCAAACCGCCACCAAAGGGAGAATCATATTTATCCTTTTGCAAAACCTTAATACTCATATTGAGAGAAAGAGCGCCTCCCTTCCCTAAAAATAAAGCGTCTTTCTTTGCACCGATAACTACAATCGAGTCATTAAATACCGAATTGGGGGTTACGTCGTTAATAGGATCGTATTTTGTTCCACAACGTTGTCGGACTTGTATTGCACACTCATAATTGTACGATTGCGTAGTTGGTGTTTTTAGCCCGGATTCATAAGAGGCGTATCTTAATGGAATAGCCCCTAATAATTCCGTCGCATTACGCTTATCATTATAAATAGATAAGTCTGTAACAGGAGACAAAACACCATTTTTGTAGGTGAATTGGTGCATCGTTAAAATATTAGGATATAAAACCTCCCTTTGTGTATGTCTTGTATTACCATTACCCAGATTAGTAGATACTTCTCCGATATTTGATAATAATTTCAGCTTATCAAAATCTTCGGTTATCTTGATTTCCTCAATAGGATAATTACTACATTTTATAGTCACTTTATTATATCCCGGCAAAATATCTAAAAAGTGCTCCGATCCTGCAAAACCAATATCAGATACATTCAACGCAATAGGCGTAGCTTTAGAATATGTATTCAGATCACAATCATATTTATAATAAATACTTTTGTGATCTATGTCAATGAAATACAGTTCACCCCTCCAATCGACACAAGTCCAATTTAAGAACTTACAAACCTCTTCTAATATTTCTTTTAGAGTCATAGCCTTGTTATCCTCGTCGAAGAAGTTTTGTTCACTAATCGTCATTTCTTCAAATACGTTCAGGTCGTTATTATAATCATCTTCGTTTTTAGCATACACATGAGGAATAAATATAGACGAATAACACCCGCGAGACTGCTCAATGAACATTCTAAATAGTTCCCAGAAACTAATAAAAGTTCGCTGTTCGGCGTTCTTTTGTTTGTAGTTAACATATTCGAGTGTACTCATAGCAGAACTACATTCTATTTCTAGTTCGAATTTTGTAGACGTGTAATCCTGTGTATATAACTCTGGATTTATGAAGCCAGTCCAAATAATATCATTTCCTCGCTTACATAATACTCTGTATTGTTGGTATCCGGTCGAATACAAATTTTGCAAATAGTCACCTCCAACAATACGGATTGAAGCAGAAGAAAAGCGAGTCGGTGTATATAAAAAATCCTCGTCCTCGATTATCACGGAAAAAGGAGAATTTCCACTACCGACCAATTCTGTACTTTTTCCTTCATAATTCTCTTTTTGTATCTCAATCAAATAAGATACTTCCTTTCTGGATTTGAAAGGAAGCGTGTAGATAGTGCCGTAATTTACCATAGTTTTTTACCTGTTTTCTTTATATGGTTGTGTAATGCTAAAAATATGCGATCCCCTCTTATTTCGACATCACTATATAAGCGGACGTTTTGATCTTCTATTGATGGTGCTATCTTTTGTGATAAAGAACCATACAAACCTGAATTTAGCATCTTAAATAAGTTGCTTTGTTGTGATCCGTTCAGAATCATCTCACCCGAATTGAGTAAAGCCGGAACCTTATCACCCGTAAATGACGCACCCGGAACGATACCACCCGTCGCGAATTTAGGGATACTAGCCATTGCAGCAACTACAGACAAAGCCGCCCCCGCCGCTGCAAGCCAACCAACGAAAGGTATTTGAGCCGCCGAATTTGCAGAGTTAGCCGCGGCTTCCGCTGTTTTGGCGGTTGTTAAACTCAAAATAGCTGGAATAGCCTGTGCGATACTTGATATAACATTTGCGCCCCATTGCAAATATGAAGCGGCACTTTCATTTGTTACACCATTTAAGGCACTCATTACACTACCAATAGCCGAAAGCGAATCGGCATAATCTTCGTTCAAGTCTACATCTTCTTTTTTAAATAGCGGATTATATTTCGGTAACTTAAAGTTTTTGCCTCCCTTCCCATGCGTCGGAACCTTATCATAAGCGGGTGCAATCGGTACGGACAAAGCGCCGTCTTTCATCCCGCCGTTTTTGATTTTAAACGCTTCTTGATCGACTACAAACTTTAGATTGATCTTCTTTTGTTCGAGTTCGTTGATCGTGGCTTGAATCGTTGAGCGTGCTTGCATATCGGTTACGGAAATAAGTTTCTTATTCAGGTCTGCCAACTGAATGTTTATCGCCTCTATACTGTTACCGCTAGTTTCGACCTGCAATTTTATTTTCTTTGCTTCAAGTTCGTTAATCGTTGCTTGAATAGTCGATTTGGCTTGTGTGTCCGTTTCTGCTATGAGTTTCTTGTTTAATTTGGATATTTCCGCATCATACCACGCAATAGAATCTTTTTTAGGGGATTCTTTAGGAGCAGAACTTTTTAGGCTATTTTGCAATTCTAAAGTTCGTTTGTCAAAATCGTACATACGCTGTCTCTTATACACATCTCCGAGCCCACGAGACACTGAGCGATCTCGT
>OWIN01001373.1_pt1 | contig 9982 bp, 10 predicted proteins | sample 1732771 | NCBI WGS metagenome assembly OWIN01 (sample SAMN05065752, study PRJEB22554) | human gut metagenome | biome: ENVO:2100002; feature: ENVO:00000062; material: ENVO:00002003 | host: Homo sapiens | place: USA | reverse complement strand
GAGATCGCTCAGTGTCTCGTGGGCTCGGAGATGTGTATAAGAGACAGTCCCTGTATTTTCCGGTGCATTTCGATATCTTCCGAGACTTCTGTGCAACCCGTTTGAATCATTTTCTGGGTGATGACTTTTTTCCCTTTTTCAGCCAATGCGCATGCAATCATGCCGGTGGCGAAAGTTTTACCGATATTGGTATCGATTCCTGTAATAAATAAGACTGTTCCTTTCATATCCTTTTTTATTTTTTGGTTGCTAATATATAAAACGGGCGGTATGTGAGTGTCACTTGACCGTCGGTTGTCGCGAACTGTTCCACATATTGCCGGCAGAATGATTCCTGCCGGCCTTTTGTCCAACAGCCGTTTCCGGTCGCTGTGACGCCCGTTGCTTTGAGGTGTCTCAGTACGTCCAGTGGGGTTTTGAAGGTAAGGACGATCGTATCCTCTTCCTGATGCAGCAGATTGAAATCTGCTGTGGATAGCCATCCTACAAGTGTATCGGAGGTTGGGTACACAAGTCCTTTTCCTGTCAGTTTTTTGATCTCATGCAGGTTGCCGGGGACAAAAGTGCTGAACAGGAGTAATCCTTGCTGCATCAGCAGTCCCGACAGTTTATGGAGAAATGTTTCCGGTTCTTTCATCCACTGGAAAACAGAGGCGGATGCAATCAGGTCAAACTTGCCGGGAAAGGATAGTGTTTCGGCATCCCCAGCTATGAAGCGGGGAGGAGAACCTGGGAAGAGCTGCTCTATCTTTTCCTGGCAGTCCTCGCAAAGATCATTCAGTATCCATTCGTCAATATGGCATTGTTGTTTCAGCACTCCGGTGAATCCGCCCGTGCCACAGCCAATTTCCAGCATCCGTTTGTAACGGACATTCGCCTGATGAGGGAGGAGAGAAGCGAGTTTCCGACTGATACGGTGTTGGGCATCGGCATGGTTGTCGTAGCTGGACAAAGCACGTGTAAAGCGGATATGTATCTGTTTAGTTTCTATTGCTTCCATATTTCGTCCCATTGTTTCCATAAATAAAAAGGATAGTGTGGAGCTTCTATCTCGGTTATAGGACAACGGCCTTGCCAGAAGGCACGCAGATTCTCGGTAGGAAAGATCCTGTCTTCGGAGGAGATGAGAGCCTGTGTCCATCCGTTAAACAAGGCGGAAGCAGGTGAGGCTTTCTTTATTTCGGCGTACAGGTACTCCAATTCTTCCCGGATGTCGGCGAGCGGACGAGGCGGTATCTGCTCGTAGGCTTGCAGAATATCCCGTTTGCCGCACATGCGCCGGTTGAAGCGTCGCATGCCTTCTTCGGTTACGTTATCCAATGTTCCCCGGAAGATCGTTTCCGGGATACCCCACTGGTCATGAACGGGGCAGGGAGTCCCGTTGACGGCAATGGCTTCGGTGAAAGATACAGGCTTTTTACCAAACACGACCGAAGCAGCCCATACACCTAATGACCAAGCTACCAGTCGGATTTTCCGGTATCCGGAAAGGGCTTCTCCTTCAAAATCCATTCCCCGGTAGTCATAGCAAATCCAAAGATCCGTATCCGGTTCCGTTTCCAGCTGCCGGAATACTTCAGGAGAAGCTGCCCAGCCTGAAAAGACGAGAAGAAGTTGACTGTTGCCTGTTTTTGTTTGTTTATATATGTTCATGCTTTTTATTTATGAATTTTGATTTATGAATGGTGAATTATAGTTTGTGTGTTTTGATATAAATCATAATTCATTAATCATAAATCGGATCTCCTCTTCAGTTATGTCGGCTGTTAATGAGAAGCGTATCCGCGCTGTCCCTTTGGGGACTGTGGGAGGGCGGACGGGGAGGCAGTAAAAGCCTTTCCGTTGCAGGCAGAGGCTTGTTTGTATACAGTCTTCGTTTTCTCCAATAATGAAAGGAATGATGTGGCTTGCCGATATTTCTCCCCCTTTCCCTTTCAAGGCCTCTGAAAGCAAGTGGCTGGTAACGGCCAGGCGATGCCGTTCGTCGGTAAAGCTGGGAAGTCTCTCAAACAGAAACTTTGTCCAGGCGATTTGAGCAGGTGGGGGTGCCGTGCTGAATATCAGAGGGCGCATCGTATTGATCAGATATTCCCTAACCGTCCGGCTGCACAACAGATAGGCTCCCATTGATCCCAAAGCCTTTCCGAAGGTACCGACCAAGAGATCTATATCGCGGATGCAATCCTGCTCTTCGGCGACCCCCAAGCCGTTTTCCCCTCTTACACCGATAGCATGCGCCTCGTCTACATAAAGCCATATATTCGGATATCTTTTCTTTAAGGATACCAGCCGGCCGAGATCGGCGATATCTCCATCCATGCTGAAAATACTTTCCGTGACGATAATAATTTGCTCGTATGCATGTACGTATTTAGCCAATAGCTGTTCCAGATGCTCATAATCGTTGTGACGGTAACGTTGGTAAGGTGCGCCGCTCAGCAGAATCCCGTCGATGATACTCGCATGTACCAGTTTGTCCGCCAGGATCAACGACTGTTTATCCGTCAAGGCGGGAAGTATTCCGGTATTGGCATGGTAACCGCTGTTGAACAGCAGGGCGGCTTCGCGTCCGAAGCGGTTGGCCATCAGTTCTTCCAGCTCGGTATAGACCATGAAATTCCCAGTCAGTAACCGGGATGAAGAAGAAGAGAACGGCAGGCCGCTTTCCTGCAACTGTTCGATAAACTCGTCCCGCAGATCCTGCCGGGACGAGAGTCCGAGGTAGTCGTTGGAAGATAGGTTGAGCATTGTCTGCCCCTCTTTTTCGATCCATTTGCCACGATGGACGATATCAGGAAGACTGCGCAGATTACTGGAAGCCCTTAGTTTCTCCAATATGTCGTTATAATCTTTCATCTTATTTTGAATCTAATACGGTTAACAGCCCTTTTGTTAATTTAGACAATTCCTCTTTTTGAATGATAAAGGGTGGCATCAGGTAAACCAACTTACCGAACGGGCGGACCCAGATGCCCTTTTCGATAAAACGTTTTTGTAAGACGGCCATATTTACCGGTTCTTTCATCTCGATCACACCGATGGCTCCCAACACACGTACTTCTTGTACGTCGGGGAAAGATGCGGCAGGAGCCAGCTCTTCCCGAAGCTGTGACTCTATGGCCTTCACCTTTTCCTGCCATCCGCTTTCCAACAGGAGCGAGACCGATGCCGATGCGATTGCACAGGCCAACGGGTTTCCCATGAAAGTGGGCCCGTGCATGAAACACCCTGCCTCACCACTGCAAATCATATCGGCTACGGGTGTACTGGTGACGGTTGCCGACAGTGTCATGTAACCTCCCGTCAATGCCTTGCCGATGCACATGATGTCCGGTTCCACCCCGGCCCATTCCCAGGCGAAAAGTCGCCCGGTCCGTCCGAATCCCGTTGCGATTTCATCAAAGATCAGCAATACTTGATACCGGTCACACAGTTCACGTGCCGCTATCAGGAATGTGGGTGAATAGAAGTACATGCCACCTGCTCCTTGGACGACAGGCTCGAGGATCAGGGCTGCGATCTCTTCTGCATGCTTCTCAAACAAGTCTTTTAAAGGTTCGATCGCCTTTTCGTCCCATTTCTCCTCGAATTTGATGGAAGGCTGGGGGATAAAGTATTGTACAGGCAGGCTTCCGGAAAAGATCCCATGCATGCCGGTAACCGGATCGCAGACAGACATTGCGTGCCAGGTATCTCCATGATAGCCGCTTCGGATGGTCGCGAAAGCATATTTTTTTTGTTTCCCTTGTGACTGCCAATATTGGATGGCCATCTTCATGGCGACTTCCACTGCAACGGAACCGCTGTCGGCAAAGAATATCTTTTGCATGGAAGGAGGCAGCAACGGGAGCAACTTGGCTGCCAGCTCTACTGCCGGTTCGTGGGTAAAGCCTCCGAACATAATGTGGCTCATTTTGTCCAACTGTGCCTTGGCCGCAGCATTCAACACCGGATGATTATAACCATGCACGGCCGCCCACCATGATGACATGCCGTCGATCAGTTTTCGGCCGTCTTTCAGGGTGATCGTAACCCCTTCTGCTCGTTCGACCGGATAGACCGGAAGCGGATCGATTGTCGATGTATACGGATGCCAGATGTGTTCCCGGTCAAAGTGTAGTAATTCTTCTGTCGTCATCTTTCCCAATCTGTATTTTCGGTTAATGAATATCCTTCGGAGGTGAAAAGAGCTTTGTCTTCCGCTACCCGGCTCCCGATCGTTGTCAGCAGGTCGCCGATGATCGCCGAATTGATACCTATATAAAGAGCCTTGCGCTGTATCTTTTCACTTAGTTGGGCCCGTCCGCCTGAGAAACGCAGGTAAGCATTCGGGTTGATGAAACGAAACAGGGCGATCGTGGTCAGGAACTCTTCATCCGTCAACGGTTGTGCCTTTTCCAACGGTGTGCCGGGTATTGGTTGCAGGAGGTTCAGCGGGATAGAGAGAATCCTTTCCTTTTGAAGCAATAAAGCCATCTCGATACGTTGCTCTACCGTTTCACCCATCCCGATTATCCCACCTGAACAGATACGGAAACCTATTTCCCGTGCCGTCCGGATCGTTTCTAGTTTCTGTTCCGGCGTGTGGGTCGTACAAAGGGTGCGGAAGTAGGAGGGGGCTGTTTCTATATTGCAATGGTAATTTTCCGTTCCGCTGTCGTAAAGGGCTTGCAGTTGCTCACGGTTTAGGAGTCCCATCGAGGCGCAACATTTGATATCGCAGGTTCGCTTGATACGGCGTACGGTCTCTGTAATCTTTACCATATCTTTGTCCGAAACCTTCTTACCGCTGGTGACAAGTGCAAAACGGCTGATTCCTTGCTTATGGTTATGTGTCGCATGGCGGATACATTCTTCTGCCGGCAACAGCGGGTAAAGCGTCACGTTTGTTTTATAATGTCCGGACTGTGCACACCATTTACAGTCTTCGCTGCAATTCCCGCTTTTGGCATTGATGATGGAACAAGTGTCGAACTTGTTTCCCATGAAGTGGCGGGTGATCTGATGAGCTGCTTCGTAGAGGGCTTCCTTATCCGGAACGGCAGCCAGTTCTTTTGCTTGTTCTTCGTTGATCATGCCACCGGAAAGAACGTGTTGTTTGAGTGTTTCAATCATGTATTTGGGTATTTGTATAAACGAAAATCGCGGAAGGCCTTCAGTTTATAACTGAGACCTTCCGCGATTTCGGAAATGTTATCTTTTATTATGTGTGCATACGATATGTGTGCATACGATGCCGCAGGTCGGTTTGCGATCTGGACAGGACATAAGGCTTGCAGGAGCAGGGACAGGGTGATGTCTTTTGAACAGTCTGGATGAGATGTATTCTCCTTTTCTTCAGTCTCCCCATCGTTTACCTTGTCGAAAGTGAGCACGGACGTATGTACGGAACCGTTTTTAGCCTGGAACCGTTCAGATACGTTTGCCGACAACTGCCCGATCGTAACGGCATGTTGTATACTGATGAAAGCAGCATACCTCTTCCGGCTCCATCTTCTGAAGCGGAGAGCAACAGGTTTGTATGTATACTGCTTCCTCATGGTCTTATGCTACCTTTTCTAATTTTTTCATGACAGAGAAAATGAATACGGCAGAAACGAGACATACGCCGACCAATACACCCCATACGATCCACAGAGGCATATCTCCCCAAATCCACGCTGCTACGGCTGTCAAATAGTTTCCGATAGCTGTTGCAACGAACCAACCTCCCATCATCATACCTTTGTATTTGGGAGGAGCCACCTTCGAAACAAAGGAAATACCCATAGGCGAAAGTAATAACTCACCGAATGTAAGAACCAAATAAGTGGAAATTAACCAATTGGGTGAAACGAAAGAGGCAGTACCGGCCTGGATTGCTTCGGATTGTGCTTCGGGAGTCAATAGGCCGAATGATGAAAACATCATTAAGATGAATCCGCATGCTGCCACCAGCATGCCGAGACCGATTTTACGCGGTGCCGACGGTTCTTTGCCTTTTCTGGATAATGCCCCGAAAATAGCCATGGAAACAGGAGTTAAAGCAACCACAAAGAATGGGTTGAATTGCTGGAAAATAGGAGCATCTACGGGAACCGAACCATTGAGTGAACTATAGCGGTATCCTAAGAATGCAAGTGCAAGTAGAATGACGATACCGGATATTGCTTTGCCTTTTCCTGTAGAAGACTGGAATAAGGAAAATAGACCATAGACGATAAAGATTATGGCAACCAGATTCCATACATCGAACATCATGCTTTCCAAGCCAGTTGAACTTTTGGCCGTGAACTCATCGGCAAAATAAGTCAGGGTAAGTCCGTTTTGGTGGAATGCCATCCAGAAAAAGATGACAACTGCAAACACTAAACACAGAGCTATGATACGGTCTTTTGTTTCTCTCGGAGAGAGTTCTTCCACTTTGGCCGTTTCCTTTCCTGCGCTTGTTTGTTTGATATTTCCTTCCACATGCTTGAATGTGCGGTGAGAGGAATAATAGATAGCCATGGATATGATCAGAGAAACGCAGGCCACTCCGAAAGCAAAATGATAAGAGTCGTTTACACTAACCCCTAAATTTTGCTGGGCGTATTCCATGATCTTTACGGCTGCTGTAGGAGCAAACAATGCACCGATATTGATCGCCATATAGAAGATACTGAAGGCGGAATCGCGTTTGGATGCATATTCGGGAGAGTCGTATAAGTTACCGACCATTACTTGCAAGTTCCCTTTGAATAGTCCGGTTCCCGTACTGATTACCAACAAGGCGGAAAACATACAGGCCAAAGCCAATGTCCCACTGCCTAATGGCAATGCGAGCAGAACATATCCGGCAAACATGGCGATGATACCGATTGTTACCATCTTGCCATACCCGAATTTATCAGCTAAGATACCGCCGATGAATGGTAAAAAATAGACTAAAGCAAGGAATGTGGAGTAGATCGTACCTGCCATACCTGGCGATAGACCAAAGTTTGCTTTTAAGAAAAGTACAAAAATTGCGAGCATGGTGTAATAACCAAAACGCTCGCCGGTGTTCGCTAAGGCTAACGCATATAAACCTTTAGGCTGTCCTTCAAACATAGAATTAATTTGTTAGATGATTATTGAATGATTTGTTTTATTGCACCTGTTTCCGGATAGAAATAAACTTTTACCGGAGCTTTTTTATCTTCAAACATGATGGGGGCAAGTCCTTCCCGTGTACCGAACTGGGTAATTTGTGCTTCGCCTTTATAAAGTGTTTTTTTGTTCATGCTGATTTCGATGCTGGCTTTACCTGGTACATTATATATAATGCCCTTCAGTGATTTTTCTTTCTTTTCAGCCTCTTTCGGGTCTAAAACAGGAGCGCGGTCGATGGCTTTTAAGTTCATATACACAGGTGCTCCGCCCAAATCGTCGGCATCTACGATTCCCAATTGGGGGGAGAAGCGGAATAATACTTCTTTATCGAGATTGTCGAAAGGTACAATAGTCACTTCGTAGTCACTGACTTCCTTTGCCCGGATACCTGTGAACAAGTTGGTTAGCGCTTTTTCCTGCTCTTCCAGTTGTTGGATGACCAGCTTCATCGCTTCGCCATCGGGTGGCAGGTTATCGGCATCACCCGTAAGAATGTTCATGCGGCTCTCGCGGATACGATAGATTTGTTTGGCTGCCACTTCTGCCTGCTTGGCTGTAGATCCCGCCATAAGCAACTCTTCTGACAAAACAGAGGCATCGGTTACTTTTGTCGGAGCCTGATTTTTCTTTCTTGCCGCTTCCAGTGCTGATTCATCGGGGGTATATTCGGCATTGATGGAACAAAGCAGTCCGTCTTCTGTCAAATAAGCATATGGGGCAACTGTTCCCGCTTTAAATTCAACGATGAATGTATTGTCTGCATCGGGTACACCTTTGTTGACCAAGCTGATCTTTCCTAATTCGTAATAGACCTTATCTTCTGTGATAGCGTCTTTTACTCCTAAATATTTTTCTGCGTATTTATAATAGGGACCTGCTTTGCAAGTTACTTTCGTAACTTCTGCATCTACAACCAGAGATGTTTTAGGAAGTGAATAAGTTATACCGAAATTATTTGCCTTGACGGCATTTTTCTTTACAACTTTAGTCTGAGCCATAATGGGTAAACTAAGGAGCAGACTGGCTATAATGATTAAATTCTTCATATTCTAATCTAAGTTTAATCTCTACTAAATGATTGTACAAAACTATGAAATATTTTGTTAGTAACCAACCGGAAAAGCCTCTTTTCCTCATTTATAGATCAGAGAAGAGATAAAGAACGGTCCCAAAGGCGGCGGAAAAGGAGATCGAGATATTAGGCTTGGTTAAATCACCGCCCGGGACTGTTCTTGTATATTAATTAAAATAAGATTTGTTTTAGTGATCGGCAAAGGTAAATTTCTCTTCATTATTAAGCACATATTTTTGTTGACAAAAATGTGACAAGTTGTACTTCCTTAGAAATCAGATATGAATTTGTCGAACTTTTCTGTGTTTTGAGGCTCTCCTGTGAACTTTTTATATAATCTTCTGCGACATTGAGACACCCCTGAACTTGTGATATGCATAATGAAGGCTATCTTTTTTATGGGTAATTGCATCTTTACTAAATAACAAATATGTATTTCTTCTATGGAGATTTGTGGGTAAAGTTTTATAAGTCGATTGGTGAAATCTGGATATGTTGCATCAATCAATTGATGTAGTTCTTCCCATTCATTTGGACCAAGTTGTATGTCATTCTCCCTATGAATCCTAATATATAAAGATGAGTTATGAAAATCTTTATCCAACAAAAGAAATGTTCCCTGTTTTTCGAAAATTTGCCTGTTTTCCATTTCAAGCATTAATTTTCTCGCTTCATATAGTTTCTTTTCGACTTCACCCATTTCTTCTTGTTTAGATCGGAGCATTTCTGTTAATTGAGAAATTTGTTTTTCATTGTCTTCTATGTATTGTTGACTGCGTTTGTATTGCTCTTCTTTTAAATGGGCAAATCTCTTTTTTCTATTTTGTTCTTTTTTGAAAAATATGAAACTTAAAATAAAGATGATACTGAAAACGATAATCACTTGATATATCAAAATCATTCTTTGGGTTGCTTCTTTTTCGTATTTACTTTTTTCATTAACAATCCTTTGGTAGTTAAACATACTTTGTGTTAGACGCGTATTTTCAAAATGTAAACTATCTACAATGGAATTGCGTGTTTGTTCATATAGATTGGAATATTTGATGAGATCGTTGATGTTTTTTTCTTTCTGAGCTATTTGAGCCAAGTGGTACAAACTACCAGCACGTGTATGAATATTGGAACTCTTTACACAATGATTAAGATAAAATTTAGCAGAATCTAACTGGTTGGTGGCAATGTGCAGTTCTCCTTTTGACAAATATAAGGAATAGAGAGTTTTTTCATTACCGATTAAAGGCTTTGCTTTTTCTATGCATTGATATGCTTTTTTATAGTCTTTGAGACTGAGATATAGATTCCCTAAATCGGTAAGGATAGAGGCTCTGTTTTTTATTGCAGAGTATGAAATTGCACGTTTATAATATATTATTGAACTATCTGGCTTTTGTGTCAAGGAATATATACGTGCAATGTTTCTTAGGGTAAAAGCAGTTTTTACCGAATCGGGTTCTAACTCCAAATATGACAGGGCCTTTTTATACATGGGTAACGCCATGTCGTTGATATCCTGGTGAGCATATAAAGTACCTAAGTTGTTATAAGTGTTAATCAGGAGAGTATAATCTTTTGAATCTTCGCCTATCTCCAAAGCCTTTAAGTAATATTCTTGTGCCTGTAGAGCATCTTGTAAATCGGAATTTACACGCCCTAAGTAGTTTAAGGCGCTGTCCGGTTGTTTTTCGATGGTTTTCTCCGCTTCAAGTAGTATTGGAGTCTTTGGGGTATTATTGCAAGCACCCATGGCTGTCTCTTATACACATCTCCGAGCCCACGAGACACTGAGCGATCTCG
>OWIN01001352.1_pt1 | contig 10140 bp, 15 predicted proteins | sample 1732771 | NCBI WGS metagenome assembly OWIN01 (sample SAMN05065752, study PRJEB22554) | human gut metagenome | biome: ENVO:2100002; feature: ENVO:00000062; material: ENVO:00002003 | host: Homo sapiens | place: USA | reverse complement strand
TCCCTTCGCCAAGGTGCATAGCCTGCTCTGCCTTGACTATTTGACAACGAGAACGTTGCACTTGACTTGACAATTCGCGGTCAAATGGGCTGACAAATCTATTATAGTTCTTTTATTTAACAAATGCAAAAACACCAAGTCCTGCTGCTAAAACAGCATATATCCGGCGCTGTTTTTTTAGTCTTCTATTCGTTTTCTCCAGCGAATCTATCTCCTCTCTCAACGTCTTTATAAATGCTTTCTGCGTCGCTAAGTAGTTCTTGGCAGCGGTTAAGTCTTGATTGGCACTCGTCAATAATTCCTGTGTTTGATACAGCTCCTCTTTGCAGCTCTTGAGCTCGTCCGACAGCACGTTCAAGTTTTCGGTTTGTTCGACTGAGTTTTGCTTGAGCTGTTGCAATCTTATCTGTAGCATGCTGCACTGTAGCTGTAGCTCCATCGTTATACTCTTCAACGTGTTGTATTGTTGCACCGTCATGCTGATAGATCTCGTCGGATACGTGGAAGAGATAAACTCCGCCGCAGATGCAGAGTGCGGAAATAATGATAAACAAATAAGCAAAATGCTTATACACAAAATCTTTAACTTTTTGCACATTTTACCTCCCCTGTTCCTGGTAATAAATTGCATTCCCTCGTAAAATCTCTCCGCCAGTTCCAAATTCATCACCATTTTTTAAAATGTGTAAATCCCAACGACAATCCGGGTCGCCGGAGTACAATCCATAGCCGTCAATATCGGCAGCTTCCCCATGAGTCATAAACGTTTCTTTGTCAATATCATAACCGAACACATCAGATATAATCGCCATCATCTGTGCAAGAGTATTAATCTGTTCATCAGTAGGTGGATAGTCACCTAAATCGTTAGGTGTGGCGTTATAACAACAACATAGGGCAATAGCTATACTTCCAGTGTTCCGCATATAGGTCGCTCTTGGTGTTTCGTCCAGTGGTTTAGTCTCTATAATATCCCCATCACCGGTTACACATAAATGGTAATCACTAAACGTCTGATCATACTTACCAGCCGTCCAATGTAAATACACCTTTAACGGCTGCGAAAATTGATAAAATATTGGTCTGTATTCTTGCATTAGTTTTTTTAATTCTGATAAAGTCATAATCTTCGTTTTCCTTTCAAAATTTCGACAAGGTCATGTACCATAGCAACTCCTGCTTCGTCTAGGTTTTCTACAACTGACAACATCTCTGTTGTAGCTAAATAACCTAAGGCAGTAGTTACCATCATTGGTTTAGTTCCGATTTTAACTAAAATAGTATCTACAACAAAAGCACCGAACACGGCTATAAAATAAGTAAGCATCTTACTTACAAAATGCTTACGCATCATGTACGAGTTGATGTATCCTGCTTTTCTAGCAATATTCATTGATTTCACACAATCTAAAAGCGAGGATTCTTTACCCTCGCTCTCTAGGTACTTTTTGGTAAGTGCAAGCCAACGTGTGTACAAGTCAAGACAAACGACTATGGAAAATAAAGCACATAACATACTATGGTAGACAAGCATTATCGCAACGCTTGATCCGATGATTTTAATAACAAAGTTATCCATCAAAGCATTAAAATTTTTTTGTATTTCAACGAGTATCGTATGTATCATTATGTTTTATCCGCCTTTTCTGTAATAATCGGCTTGCTTCTGATACATTTTTTATTCGTGCATAATCCTGTTTTAGGGTCTTCTTTGCGATGACAAATAAAGCAGCGTTTAATCATATAGCACCTCTCTTTTCTTCATACTCTTTAACTAGCTGTTCACGCTCTTCTTTTAATTCCTCATAAAGCTCTTTATCTTCAATAGCTAATGTTCTTACCATTTCTGCTTCAATATTTTTGATTTTTCGTATATACTCAGCATCCAAATTATCTAACTTTTCTTTCTTTACGTCTTCTTCTGTTTTCTTTGGTGGTTCGACTAGTTCTTTACCATTGTAAATAAGCTCATGTTCTAGCGCATATTGCCAAGCTGTTTCATTTTGTTTTACTAAATATTCATTAGGATATTGTTTTTCAGCAACTTCGTTTACTTCTTCAATATTATTTCCATGTACACCTACTACAAAAGATGTAATTCTTTTGCCAGTTTTATTTGCATAAACACTTATATATTTCATGTTAACTCCTATCAAGCAACACCAATTGCAATCCAATAGATATACTCGTTGTTGTCGTCATAGCATCGGAATGATGTATTAGTAACAGCCCCGATATTATCGTTGTTTCCGCTACCAACACCGCCAGGTTCGCCATGTTTACCATATGTTTCTACAACAGCTAACACTTGAGAAAAACTGATAGGAAATTCTACTGTTTCGTTTTGTAATTTCCATCTTTTTGCTTTTTTACCGCCCTGTATAAGTAATCTACTATTTCCGCCAAATTTAAAATACCAAGAAGATAAATTAGAAACTGAATAAACCATCACTGGATCCGGCGGAAGCTCTTTTACAAAAGCTAGTACTTGTTCCGGTAATTCGCTTTTAAATTGTTCGTACAACGCTTTACTATCAAAAATAGCTGTTATATGTTTAGTTTCTTTTATGATTTGTTTTCCCATAATTTCTCCTTATTCATCAGCTAAATACGTGATAATTACATATCCATTGCCGTCTGAACCATCATAAGTTATCCCCCAAATAGTAGCACTGCCTTTCCCTCCAGAAGCAATAACTCTATATGCAAACCTAGAGGTGTTTCCGTCGGTTCTGCTCCCCTCACTTTGCTTTCCTATTTTTATTTCATGAGAATCACCTATTTCTAACCTTTGTACATCTACTACTAATTCGCCATTAACAGGTTTTCCTGTAATACCCTTTCCTGCTCCTCCTGATACTTCAATTTTATATTGCCCTGATTTGGGAACTATAAAAGTATAAATTCCTTCCGGATTACTTTCTTCATAGTCGTATCGTTTAGTAAAGGTATATCCTTCTTCTGGTGGTTTAGGCGGTGGTGTTGGCGGTTCTTCCGGTGGGTCAGGAGGTGTAGTACCTCCGCTTCCGCCATCATTCCCTTTATAGGCTTCGCCCCATTCATAAAGTTCATTGTTTAAATAAGCATTATATGCCTCTCCGTTAAAATAAATCATTCAGTATATCTCCATATTTCACTAGTGGAAAGTTCAGGAAGCTCTTCTTTTTTTACTTTTCCATGCTCGTCTAAATGTGCAAACTTCATATCAGGCAGTTCGTTTGGTAAAACCTTACCATCACCACCTAAATGAGCGTATTCCCCTTTATCCTGCTTTTCGTTTAAATCTTCTTTTACTTTTTTTATGGATTTATCTTGTTCTACAAAAGCTTCATCTATCTTATCCCAGTTAGCATTACGTTTATCTACATCATAAGTTTCTGTTTGTAACGGTTTTTCAAGCTTTAGTTTTTTAGTATAATTAGGCATTTGGTAACACCTCCTCTTTTAACTGTCTATGTGTCCACGGTGCAGTCCTCATTCGTCCATGAGTAAACCTCTTAAGGTCTATATGACGGTTATATAATAAAACCACTTCTATGGTTAAATTAGCCGGAAGAATGCACTTCATCGAATAAACCACTATATCTCTTTGTCTTCTTGCTCCTAATGAAACAGATATTTTTATGTGATACTTATTATGGTTCAGGTCAACCGTATAATTTCCTTCACCACATAATCCGTTTAAAATGTTTTTAACCTGTCTTAGGGTATATGGTGTGTTAGGTACTATCGTTGCTAAAATAGCCGTTCTTCTATCATCTATCGTGTCCGTTCCTCGTGGTGTAAGCTTTAACAGCTTTTCCCAACGCATACAACCGTCTTCATCTAAATCAAAAACAAATGTATCTAACGCATGCTTCATGAGTAGACCTATAATTTTATCAAGTTCAGGCTCGACAATATCCGCTAAACCTTGAAATTCAGCAGCATTAGCAAGTACATCGGGAAAGTATCTCCTAATAGTCGCATTTCTCATTTTAAGAGAGTTTCTAAGAGTATTAGCCATAGGTTATCTCTCCTAATTTCGCCAAGTCATCAACACCTAATTCTAAATTTCTGTTATTTCCGTTAATCTTTAATTCTTCCACATCAAGTACACCTGTAATGTCTAGCACCTTACTTTCTATCCTCGAAAGTCTAAGGATTAGACCAATATTAGAAAATTCATTGCTACTAACAATCTGTGTATCCTTCCAAGTAGCATTTAATTCCGTAAAATAAGCTTCTATAGCCTTTTTAATTTGCGGATTAATAGCTTCTAGGTTAAAGGAATCTTTCATAGTCACACGCATAGATATATTCACTGTTTTATCAGTAGTTCCTTGTACAGTTACATAATGTCCTACTGGAGCGGTTCCTACACCTTGTTGACGATAAGGTTCGGGATCTACTATTTCTTGTACTTTTCTTACAAATTCAGACGTAGGAGTTTTATTTTCAGTCGTGCAAAAGACTATTTTGACAGTACCTCCGCCATTCCACACTGGATAAACCTTAACACCGCCTACACCGGCTATGGCATACATCTTTGCTTGATAATCAGCAATATTTCCACCAAAAGCCTGCACATTAAAGCTTGCGAGATATCTTTTCCTAAATGCTTCTGTCTCTTCTTCATCTATTGCAGGAATGGTTACTTCTTTTATCTTTGCCGTAGCAAGTCCGTTTAAGTAATCAATGGGAATTAGCATACCATTTGTTTTATTACCTATAGTTCCGACTGTTTCACATTCAAGGAGATACTCTCCTGCTTGTTCTTTTCGTAAAATGGCATAATTTATACCATTACAAGAAAATCGATTACCAATAGGAATATCAATATCTATTGGTGTAAAAACACCTTTTACAACTGCTTTTGTAGCATCGTGTGGATGTAATCCTCTCTCTAACGCTCGCTCAATTAAAAACTCACGATCAGCCGTATCTCCAAATGTGTTTTTAATGAAAAAATCAACCGCTGCATACATTAATTCAAGCTCTATGGCCGTGCAAGCTGTAGCATCATAAATAATACTGCCCTCTCGCTTATCAAGTGCATTAGGAGCATTATCAAGCATCCTCTTTTTTATTGTTTCCGTATTTTGATGTTCATACATTATTTAATAGTCACCTTCTTTTCTACGTCAAACGCACCGAAGATAGAGTGAACAACAAATAAACAAGTCACATCGCCCTTCTTGTTGTAGTCAAGTTCAAAATTATCAACCTTTTTAATTCTGTCATCAACTAATAAGGCTTCAGTGATTCGTCTTGGAATTTCAGGCAAAACAAATGGGATAGGCTTTCCGAATAAATCGGCAAGTTCTACCCCATAATCCGTGCTATAAATAATATGTTTATATCTTTCTGTATTTAATATCTTATATACGGCTTGTTTGACCGCTTCCACCTCGTCTACTATCTTTCCGTCTACTCGTTCTTCTTCTATCTTCATCTTATAAGTGTTTGACGGTTGTCTTACTCCGTTTACACCTTCAATAGAGATGTTATTAAAATCACTAGGTAAATACTTCATAATTACACCCACTGTCCATGTACATCTGAATGGTCAAATACTCGATTGGCAACGTAAAAGAGTTGTCCGCCTTTCTGACGGATGAGTACAACTTGCTCGCCAACTTTTAAACCATTATAGATAATAATCTTTTTCCGTCCTTTGTACTCATGGTTATGGCTAGCAAATTCAGCATATCCTCCACCGCCACTTCTGTTTTCGGTTACGTGCTTAACCTCAATATCCACTTCAAAATCCCTGACATTATCCGATAAAATCAAAAAATCTTCATCCAGTTCTCGTTTATCATCAAGTTTGATTAATAAAGGCTTTTCGGAGGTTACTTTTCCTAAAATAAAATCACTTGGGCATTCCGCGTTAACCGTCTGCTGTATAAGTTTTTTCATTGTGTTCGGAAAACTACTATTGATCATTAATAACACCCCCTTTTAAAGTTAAATCCATAAAGTGCGAATTGTTAGAAAAAACATGTTCAATAGATGTGACTAGCATTTTTTGCATAACTAAATCTACATCATTAAGAGTAAGCTTGGTATAAATAATACTTCCGGCTCTTACTCTTGTATCTCCGCAAGCTCCATTAATACTAAGCTTACGTCTTACCACATTGTAAAACTTGTGCATTTGATTAGCTCGTTCTTGTGGATTCTGCATGTTTTTATCCAGCTTTTCATAATATTGCAAGATACCCCACTGTTTTTTGCTATCTGATTGAGCAAAATCGGAAGCGGATATAGGAGCAAAATAAACCTTATGCGCTCCTGTTTCCTTATCTTCTACTACCAATTTCACAAGATTATAAGTGTCTTTATCTATCGAGCTTTCATAACTAAAATTCTGTGCCGTTTCGTTATCAATAAGAATAGGAACTACCAATTCTTTAGGCTCTTTAAGCATAAGCTTGTTAAAATCATCATAAAGCACATAAAGCCTTTTTGTATGTACTAAAGTGGTATCCAGCGCATTTTGCATGATATCAAAAACAGTAACATTATCTTCCGTCTTTTTATCAATAACAAAGCCTGTATCTGCTATTTCACCAACATTTAATTGGAAATATCCTGCAAGTTCAGTAATAACATCACTCGCCTTTTTCGCTTTATACTGATAGCTTTCCTTGTTTTTAAGATATCGTAATTGGTCATAAGCAGTCACTTGAATTCCATTATTTTTGTTTTGGTTTTTAATAAAAATATAACCATAAAAGAAGGGGGTACCGTCCACTTCTAATTGAACGATATCCCCTTCTTGGAACTCTAGTGCATCATCTTTATAAACTGTAAAAGTAAATTTACCGGGAGTTCCAGATATCTCCCATTTTACCTTTGCATCATCATAAATAGCCGGACTAAAGTACTTATTCTGTTGTTTATTATGGATAATCACATTAAACAAATGTAAGCACCTTACCTTTCAAATCTTTTTCTAATGGATTAGATATTCCACTAGCTGTAGCTACATCTTTCCAGTTCGCTGTTCCGTGTGTAGCATTTTTGACCGCTTCTAACACACTTAATTCTTGTGTGATTTTTAAAGCAGCCGGAACATTACTCGGAGGTGTATATCGATTCTCTTTAATAGTTAATCGTTCCACACCGTTTTCATCCTTTGATATTTCTACATTCTTTGTTCCAAAATATCGATACTCTTTTAAGGAAATAGGAATTTCTAAATCCGTTCGATTGTTAGCGTTTTCTTGAATAGTATAGCTTTCTATAGTGCATAACATATTAGTGTGCCACAACGGCTTATAATCCATTCCCATACGAGTTATAATCAACCGAATAGGATTCTTACTTTCCTTAGCAATCTTTAAGCTATCTAAAAAGTGTTTAGCCGGCTTATACAAGAAAGAGTTACCTCCTAACCCATGAAAGCGTTTAGATACCTCACCCAATGCATAGTCAATAAGTCCACTTTGCAAGGAATTGTCATAATTAGCAAATGGATAAACACTATTAGGAAGGGAGAATATAAAAGAAATATCGGTAAGACCTGTGGTTTTTAATAAATTAACTTCGCCTTCGTTAATAAGGTTAATTGTTTTATTCTTTCCGTTTATTTTAGTATCTACACGTGCCGGAGGAATAGGAAGCATGGTATCCCCCAAAAAGAAGTAATAACTCATGCTTTCACCGCCTCTGCACCACTAATTACGGCTTCTTCCACTGCTTCAGTAAGCTGTCTTAGCATTCCGTCAAAATCTCTTCTTTCATTGTTTTCAACGGTAAGACCTCCAACATCAATCTTTACTGTAGCTGTCGTGTATTTGTTAATCGCTTCTCGTTCCGCCGTTTCTTTAAGGAATTGTAAATCTTCTTCTGTATGATCCAATGCATCCTTAATTCCTTTTGTATGTCCTGCCGTATCACCTGTATTACCTGCAATCTCTTCAAAAACATCACGTTTTTGATTAGTAAAATCATCAAGACCAAAAGACCCTTGAAGTTTTTGCATAAACTTCCCTTCACGGATAGCACCTGTCCATTCTTTAGCACCTTGAAAGCTTACTTCGCCCACAAGATTTATAGGTTTAATATGAGTATGGAAAACCCTATTTAAACCCTCTCCTGCTGCATTTAAAACCTTAATAAATCCATTTATAAAACCAATACAAGCATTTACTGTTGATTCTGTGACATCAATAATAAAGTCCATAGCATCTGCTACCATACCTGCTAAATCTCCACTGGCTCCTGCCCATAAAGCGTACGCTGCAACAACCACACCAACAATAATAGCGGCTATGGTTAATAGATTACCGGATAAAAACGCTACTACATCGGCTAATATACTTTGCATGGTAATAGCTCCACCGGTAACTAAATTCCACGTAATAGTCGCTGCAGTAACTAAAGCTACTATAGTTTTACGTGCTACTAACCAACCATTGGTAATAGCTGCACATGTAGCTAGAGCTACTTCTCTTGCTTCTGTAATAAGCAATTCTGCATTATATATTGCCCATGCAGCTGCAAGACCAAATACCGCTGCCGTAATAACAGGCATCCAATTTGCGATTCCGCTAAATACTGCTATACACGTATCCCCAACACCAACAATAAGAGTTGCTACTCCTGTAACAACGGCAGCCGCAATCACGATAGCATTAGTAAGGTTAGTTACAATCTGCCGTACAAAATCACTATTAGCAAGATGGGATATCCCTTTATAAATACCAGTAAAAGCACGAATAGCAACGTTGGAAAGGTTTGTAAAATGGTCACCCCATTTTTTAGGCATTTTGTCAAACTGTGCATCAATTTTATTCATACTGCCAAGAATTGCATTTTTGATAACATCTGATGTAATTTGCCCTTCTGCAGCTAATTCTTTCAGCTGACCTCTAGATACTCCCATGTATTCAGCAATAATATTTTCAATAAGCGGAGCGTTTTCCGCAATACTTCTAAATTCATCACCCTGTAGTCGTCCACTTGCCATAGCTTGTGTCAGTTGTAGCATCGCATTTCTTTGTGCTTCTTTATTAGCACCGCCAACTACAAAGAGTTTTTGCACTCCTTCCATAAAATTTACTGCCTGTCTAGGGTCAGGAAATGCATCCTTAGCAGATAAAGCTAATTGTGAAACGGAATGAGCCATATCAAGATAACCACCCCTTGCACGTTGTGCTGATTGATAAATCATATCATTCATCATCACTACATCTTTTTCTGTATCTACTATCAACCCAATACGAGCTTGTATGGCTGCAAATTCTTCTGATGTTTCAAAAACTTTATTACCAAAAGAAGTGATAGCTCCTAGAGCTGCTGTAGCTCCGGAAACTAAAACATTACCCATTATAACTCCTGCCATAGTGGAAAGAGAGCCACGAAGAATTTTAAACTTGTTACTCAAATGACTTACTCGTCCCGATAATATTCCAAGTTTTTGTGTAGATTCTTCTGTAGCAGCTGTAATATCTTTCATCCCTTTAACCATATTTCCTCGTAGGTTAATATAGTTGGTTATCGTTGCCATTAGTCCTCCTTTCTTTATTTGTCTTTAATCTTTTTAAGTGCTTTTGCTTTTTCTTCGACAAAAGCATAGATAATCGCCTTTTCCCAATCGGGCAAATCGATAAACACATGTGGTAATAAATGCAATTCGTGAAATGCATAATACATTACCACGGTGTCTATCTCATTTGCCCTTAAGAGTTTTTTACCGATTTAATTTGATTTGCCATACCCACCTTAAAATCTGAAGCTTCTAAAGTTGCCATCATTAGATCAGCAAGTTCACCAGGTGTCAGCATTTCTTTAAGCAGTGCTTCTGCACCGATTACACCATAACTAGCTTGTAATTGTTCATCGTTTAAGTTAGGGGCAACTACACTGGTTAAAGTAACTTCCATATTGATGGCTTTTTCATTTGTTTCCTTCTGATACTCACGAGTTCCTTTAACCTGTACATTCTTTGTATGTTTATCTGTAATCTTTTCCAATTCCTGATTAGATAAAGGACGAAGAATCCAGGGAATAGGCTTTTTATCCGCTCCAACAAAACGCTTAGAAGCAATATATTCCACTTCTTTCTTTTGTAATGCGTTTTCCTTTAAAAAAGCACTCATAGATCTGTCTCTTATACACATCTCCGAGCCCACGAGACACTGAGCGATC
>OWIN01001326.1_pt1 | contig 10308 bp, 7 predicted proteins | sample 1732771 | NCBI WGS metagenome assembly OWIN01 (sample SAMN05065752, study PRJEB22554) | human gut metagenome | biome: ENVO:2100002; feature: ENVO:00000062; material: ENVO:00002003 | host: Homo sapiens | place: USA | reverse complement strand
AAAGTGGGATATATTAAATTACATAAAAATGAGGTGTGTAAATTTGCAAGGTACATGTTCTTTTGTATTCTTTTCCATCTACTGTGATTGTTTTTGCCAACATTTTGCCGTCCGGGGTATTTATTTGTCTGGAGTTGGCAAGCAGGGGAAGATCCATGTCCACTGTTACTTCTTCTACCAGCTCGTTCTCCGTATGCAGTTTTAGGACCTTGATTCCTGAGAGCGTTTCCTGCGTGATGGCTTTCTTTTGAGTCAATTTGTTGTCATATACATACTTTCCTATACATCTGGAGGCGTTACCACACATCATGACTTCAGAACCATCTGCATTGAATATGTGCATACTGAAATCCGCTTTGGCTGATTTCCCAATCAATGCCAGCCCGTCGGAACCGATCCCCGTGTGACGAGCTCCATCTGATGGAAGTTCTCACGGGGTCTGCTATGAGGTGCTTTAGGGTGTTTACGTATATATAGTCATTACCTGCTCCCTGCATCTTTGTGAACGTGATTGTTGTTGCCATTTTGTCTATAATTTCTTCTGTTATTATTTCCTTTTGTCTTAATTTAGTGCAAATATATATCTTGTTGATGCTTTATAAATTTGAGCCTATATTCTGTTATGGAACATATAGTTTAGGTAATATTTTGTTGGTTATTCAGTGTCGTATAATTGGTATCATATATAATTAAGGTGGATGATTGATGTAACAAGATGATAATATATTATCTCATTTTTATATTATTTTGTTACCTTTGCATCCTGTTGGATAAAAAAGAGATTTGTAATGCAGAATATTATTGCGATAGAAAATGGTGTGACCCGCCATCCGCTGTACCGGATGAAGGAACCGGTGAATATGACACTTGCCGCCGGAGAACATATAGCTGTTGTGGGGAGAAACGGGGCAGGAAAAAGTATATTGGTAGATACGATTACAGGCCGGTGGCCGTTGTTGATGAACGAAGTGAAGTATGATTTCTCTCCTTCTCCTTCGAAGATGGCATACGAGAATATAAAGTATATTGCTTTCCGTGATTCATACGGAGATTCCGATGGAAATTACTATTATCAGCAACGATGGAATGCCCATGATTTGGATGAAACCCCACTGGTACGTGATTTGTTGCCCGAAGCGACCGATTCAGGTCTGAAAAAGGCTTTGTATGAACTGTTTGGCATAGAGAGGATGCTGGATAAACATATTATTCTGCTTTCCAGTGGTGAGTTACGTAAGTTTCAACTGACAAAGACTTTGCTGAGTAATCCGCGTGTACTGATTATGGATAATCCCTTTATCGGACTGGATGCGAAGACGAGGGACCTGCTTCATACATTGTTGGGCGAACTGACTAAAGTAACCCATTTGCAGGTAATCCTTATCTTGTCTAAGTCCGATGATATTCCTGCTTTTATTACTCATGTTATTCCTGTGGAAGACAGGGTGTGTGGTAAAAAGATAACTTTGCAGGAATATTTGGCGGTCCGTAAGCCGATACCGGAACGGATACTTTCCGAAGAAAAGGAGGCACGGATTCTGAATTTGCCTTACGGCGGTGATTTGTATCACACCGAGCACGTAGTCGATTTGAACAAGGTAAGCATCCGTTATGGCGAGCGTACCATTTTGAAAGATTTGGACTGGACAGTGAAATGTGGCGAGAAATGGGCTTTGAGTGGAGAGAACGGTTCAGGAAAGTCTACGTTGTTGAGTTTGGTCTGTGCGGATAATCCGCAGAGTTATGCTTGTGATATTACCTTGTTCGGCAGAAAACGCGGTTCCGGAGAAAGTATTTGGGAGATAAAGAAGCATATAGGATATGTCAGTCCTGAGATGCATCGCGCTTATCTGAAAAACCTTCCTGCCATAGATATTGTGGCAAGCGGACTACATGATTCTGTGGGGTTGTACAAACGTCCGCGTCCCGAGCAGATGGCGGCTTGTGAATGGTGGATGGATATTTTTGGTATTGCAGATTTGAAAGACCGGAATTTCTTGCAGTTGTCCAGTGGCGAGCAGCGTCTGGTGTTGTTGGCCCGTGCTTTTGTGAAGGATCCTGAGTTGCTTATTTTGGATGAGCCTTTGCATGGGTTGGACTTGTACAACCGCCAGTTGGTGAAAGATGTGATAGAAACTTTCTGTCGTCGTAAGGACAAGACCATGATTATGGTGACACATTATCAGGAAGAGTTGCCCGCATGTATAACTAACTTTCTTTTCTTGAAGCGGAATTAAAAGTTCTTTTTCTAAAGGTACGTTCCGGGCAGACGGAAGACGACTGGTTAAACGATAGTGCCCTGTCGCTTTCCGGACAAGCCGGGATGTTGGGCTGAGTACAAATAATCCTACTGTTCGTTTCATAAATATAGCATTGAAATTTTTAAAAGAAAACGAATCATGGAAAACACATTAAAAAAGCCTATGACAGGCATTATTCCTCCTTTAGTGACTCCGTTACTGGATAATGACAAACTGGATATTGATGGTTTGGAAAGGTTGATAGAACGATTGATAAAAGGAGGAGTGCACGGATTATTTATACTGGGTACCACCGGAGAAGCGCAGAGTATCAGTTACCGGCTTCGCCATGAAATGATAAAGGAAACTTGCCGTATCAATGCCGGAAGACTTCCGGTTCTGGTTTGTATTTCCGATACTTCAATTGTAGAAAGTATTCATCTGGCACATGTAGGGGCCGAGTGTGGTGCTTCAGCCGTAGTTTCCGCTCCCCCTTACTACTTTGCTCCGGGACAGCCTGAACTGGCCGAATTTTATGAGGACCTGATTCCTCAGTTGCCGTTACCTATCTTCTTGTACAATATGCCGTCGCACACGAAAGTGAATTTTGCTCCGGCTACTATTCAACGTATTGCCCGTAATCCTCAGGTGGTGGGGTTCAAGGATAGTTCGGCTAATGCCGTTTATTTCCAGTCCGTGATGTATGCCATGAAGGACAGACAGGATTTCGCCATGTTGGTGGGACCGGAGGAAATTACGGCAGAGTGTGTGTTGCTGGGTGGACATGGGGGGATCAACGGAGGTGCCAATATGTTCCCGGAATTATATGTAGATCTTTATCATGCTGCGGTAGCGCGTGACATGGAAACCGTAAGTCGGCTGCAACCCTTGGTGATGCAAATCAGTAGCAGTATTTATACCGTGGGGCAGCATGGCTCCAGTTATTTGAAAGGATTGAAATGCGCGTTGTCTTTATTGGGCGTTTGTGATGATTTTGTTGCGGCTCCTTTCCATCGCTTCAATGTTCCGGAACGCGAGAAGATACGCAAGGCGTTGGAGGCACTCCCTTTTTGTCCGGAATTGAAACCTTAAATGCTCGGTCTGTATGCATATCATTGATATAATCGTCTTTTTGTTGTTTACCGGCGGAGTCGTGGCCTTCGGTTGTTCTTTCTTTAAGAAGAAAGGTACCTCCGAGGAGTTCACTTCTGCCGGAAGAAGTTTGCCCGGCTGGGTGGTGGGGATGTCCATTTTCGCCACGTATGTCAGCAGTATCAGTTATCTGGGATATCCGGGAAAGGCCTTTTCGGGAGATTGGAATGCATTTGTATTCAGTCTTTCTATTCCTATCGCCTCTTATTTTGCGGCTCGTTACTTTGTGCCTTTTTACCGGAGTCAGGACAGCATATCGGCTTATAGCTTTTTGGAAAACCGTTTCGGTCCTTGGGCACGTATATATGCTTCGTCCTGCTATCTGCTCACCCAGATAGCACGTACAGGGTCTATCCTGTATTTGTTGGCGTTGCCCATGAATGTATTGTTGGGATGGCATATCCAGACCATTATTGTTGTAACCAGTGTGGCTATTGTGCTTTATTCCATGTTGGGTGGCATGAAGGCTGTCATTTGGACAGAGGCCATACAGGGAATTATTCTGATCGGAGGTGCGTTGGTATGTATGTTTATTTTGCTTTTTGATATGCCCGGAGGTCCGGTGCAGACTTTCTCCATCGCCATGGAAGATGGTAAATTCAGCTTGGGAAGCTTTGGAAGCAGTTTAAGTGAGTCCACTTTTTGGGTGTGTCTGATTTATGGTATATTTACTAATTTGCAGAACTATGGTATAGACCAGAGTTATGTGCAACGTTATCATACGGCGAAGAATGAGAAGGAGGCTAAGTTTTCGGCCTTGTTCGGAGGATATTTGTTTATTCCCGTTTCGGCCGTTTTCTTTATGATAGGGACTGGACTGTATGCGTTCTATAAAGTGCATCCGGGGATCTTGCCCGACGGGGTGGGGGCGGATTATGTCTTTCCGTTTTTTATAGTCAATGAGTTGCCGGTGGGGTTGACAGGCCTGCTGATTGCTTCTATCTTTGCCGCAGGTATGAGTACCATTGCGACCAGTGTCACTAGTTCGTCTACCATCATTCTGACGGATTATTATCAGCGGTTCCGCAAACATGCCGGAAACAGGGAGCGGATGTTGGTGCTGAAACTCTCCAGTGTAGGAGTGGGAGTGGCAGGGATTCTGGTGGCTTTTGCCTTTATGAGTGTGCAAAGTGCGCTGGATGCCTGGTGGGCGTTGGCGTCTATTTTCAGCGGAGGCATGTTGGGACTGTTTCTATTGGGGTATATTTCGAAGAAAGCACGTAATTTTGATGCGGTACTGGGAGTCGTTTGTGGAGTAATTCTGGTTTGTTGGATTGTGATATCCCCCTTTGTACATGCCAATCTGGCTATCGTGTTCGGGACGTTGCTGATATTTTTGGTGGGATTCCTGAGTGCTAATCTGCTTAATAAGAGAAGATGTAAGTAGAATAACTTAATTTTATAAAACTCAACTTTATAGAAAAGAATTTTTCATCTGAAACTTGACATTCTTCATTGACAATAAGAAGGCCGTATCACTTTTGAGTAATGATACGGCTTTTCTGTATTTGTCGGTTACAATCTGTAACCTTTAGAATGTTCATTTTGGTTTTGATTCACTCTCCGGTTTATTAATCGTTTCATCGTTCTCCTTATCAGATAAATCTTTTCAGCTCATTGACCCTGTTTAATGCGGCATTGAAATCTTCCACCAGTTCTTTCATCACTTCGTCTACCGTCTGTAATTTATGTATGCATGATGCGACTTGTCCTATTTCCAGTTCACCTTCGAATAAATCTCCTTCAAAGATTCCCTTTTTGGCACGTCCTTTTCCTAACAAAGTGCGTAGTTCATCCGTTGTTGCGCCACGGCTTTCCGCTTCTTCTACTTGTTTGAAGAAATCATTCTTGACCAACCGGACGGGAGAGAGCTGTTTCAATGTCAGTTGGGTATCTCCTTCATTCAGTCGCAGACACCGGTCTTTGAATGTGAAATGAGCAGAACTCTCTTCGGTTAATGCAAAGCGCGTCCCTATTTGCACCCCGTCGGCCCCCAATGCCATAGCAGCCAGTATGCTTTCTCCCGATCCGATACCTCCGGCAGCTATCAACGGCACAGTGGTGATCTGTCTGACGGCTGGAATAAGACATAGGGTGGTCGTTTCCTCCCGTCCGTTATGTCCTCCTGCTTCGAATCCTTCGGCTACGATGGCGTCTACACCTGCTTCTTCACATTTGGCGGCAAACTTGGTGCTTGCCACTACATGGGCCACAATGATTCCATGCTCATGCAGGTGTTCTGTCCAGGTCTTTGGATTTCCGGCAGAGGTGAAGACGATTTTCACACCCTCTTCTATTACCATATTGATAAGGATGTCTATTTCGGGATACATCAGCGGAATGTTTACTCCGAAAGGTTTGTCTGTCGCCGCTTTGCATTTCTGTATGTGTTCGCGTAAGGTCTCGGGATGCATGGAGCCTGCTCCTATCAGTCCCAGTCCTCCGGCGTTACTTACTGCGGAGGCTAGTCGCCAACCGCTACACCATACCATTCCTCCCTGTATGATGGGATACTTTATTCCAAAAAGATTGCAAATTCTGTTCATATGTAATAATTTAGTGATTTGTCTATTTGCTAATGTACCAATAACTATGTGGGACATAATACAGCCGATTAGCACATTGACGAATAGTTCATTATACAAAACAACTAACTTTTATTGAATGTTTTAGGGAGAAAGTAGTGAAAAAAGGAAAAATTCTTAGAAATTTTAAGGTTTGTAGAACAGAAATGGTCTATCTTTGTTCTCAGAATTAAAATTGTATATTTATAAACGGATAAAAAACATGTTATTACAACTGCTATTTGTACTTGTCGCTATTATTGTAGGTGCCCGTCTGGGAGGTATCGGACTGGGAGTGATGGGAGGTGTGGGCCTTGCCATATTGACCTTTGTTTTCGGACTTCAACCTACCGCTCCCCCTATTGATGTGATGTTGATGATTGTCGCCGTTATCTCTGCCGCCTCTTGTATGCAGGCTGCCGGCGGACTGGACTATATGGTGAAATTAGCAGAACGGTTGTTGCGTCGTAACCCTTCACAAGTGACTATCCTGAGTCCGTTGGTTACTTATCTGTTTACTTTTGTCGCAGGTACGGGGCATGTGGCCTACTCTGTGCTTCCTGTCATAGCCGAGGTGGCTACGGAAACTAAAATTCGTCCTGAGCGTCCTTTAGGCATTGCCGTTATCGCCTCGCAACAGGCTATTACTGCCAGCCCTATCTCTGCCGCTACCGTAGCGTTGCTGGGATTGCTGACAGGATTTGACATCACTCTGTTTGATATTCTGAAGATTACTATTCCCGCTACATTAATCGGTGTGCTGGTGGGAGCTTTCCTTTCAAAGAAGGTGGGTAAAGAGTTGTTGGAAGATCCCGAATACTTGCGCCGCTTGGAAGCCGGGATGATTGATACAAAACATGTGGAGCTGAACGATGTGAAGAATATGTTTCATGCCCGTATCTCGGTGATAATTTTTATTGCCGCCACGCTGTTGATAGTGTTGTTCGGTTCTATTCCTGTCATGCGTCCTGTGTTCAATGGTACGGCTTTGGATATGCCGGCTATTATTGAGATTTTGATGTTGTGTGCGGCGGCTGTTATTCTTCTCATTTCACGTACGGATGGAATTAAAGCTACACAAGGCAGTGTGTTTCCTGCCGGGATGCAGGCGGTAATCGCTATATTTGGTATTGCATGGATGGGAGATACCTTCATTAATGGAAACATTACGGAACTGACAGGCTCTATTGAGGGGATTGTGCGCCAAATGCCCTGGTTGTTCGGTCTGGCATTGTTTGTCATGTCCATTTTGCTTTATAGCCAGGCTGCTACGGTGCGTGCCATTGTGCCGTTAGGGATAGCACTGGGTATTTCTCCGATGATGTTGATTGCTTTGTTCCCTGCTGTCAACGGATATTTCTTTATTCCTAATTATCCTACAGTGGTGGCAGCTATAAATTTTGACCGTACAGGAACAACAGGCATTGGAAAATGGATTCTGAATCATTCGTTCATGATGCCTGGGATGGTGGCCACCATTGTTTCTATTGTGGTAGGCCTGCTGCTGGTACAGGTGTTCTAGAAAGGAAAGGGGGTAGGTGTAGTCGGACTTGAAGATGAGTGATCTTCTGCCTGTAACATTTATAATGATTCGATGTATACATATATATCATCGGCACATCTTCTTCTTTGTGTGAACAAAATTTCCAAATAATTATTATAGTAATAAAACCTAAACTTGAAAAGATTATGAACGGATTAAGAAAACTCAGCCTTATGGCGGCAATGCTGGTATGTACCACATTGGCTGCTGTCTCCCAAAAGCCTAATATCCATATATTGGCTACAGGGGGGACTATTGCCGGAACAGGCGCTTCGGCTACTAAAACAAATTATACTGCCGGACAGGTGGCTATCAGCACATTGCTGGAAGCGGTTCCCGAAGTGAACAAAATAGCCAATGTGACCGGGGAACAGATTGTAAAAATCGGTTCTCAGGACATGAATGATGCCGTATGGCTGACGTTGGCCAAGCGTATCAACGAGCTTTTCAGCCGTGGAGATGTGGACGGTATCGTGATTACTCACGGAACTGACACAATGGAAGAAACCGCCTTTTTCCTGAACTTGACTGTGAAGAGTGACAAGCCTGTTGTATTGGTAGGAGCCATGCGCCCCTCTACGGCCATGAGTGCGGACGGACCGTTGAACTTGTATAATGCGGTAGTTACTGCCGCTGCTAGGGAATCACGGGGTAAAGGTGTCGTAATTGCCATGAACGGTTTGATTTTGGGAGCCCACGGAGCCATGAAGACCAATACGGTGGATGTACAGACTTTCCAGTCTCCTAACTCCGGTGCGTTGGGATATGTATTGAATGGTAAGGTTTTTTATAATATGGAATCTTTGAAACGCCATACCACCGGTTCCGATTTTGATGTGGCCCACCTTGACAAGCTGCCGAAAGTAGGTATCGTTTACAGTTATTCCAATGTAGAGGCTGATGTTATGATCCCTTTTCTGAATAATGGTTACCAAGGTATTATTCATGCCGGTGTGGGGAATGGCAACATTCATCAGAATTTGTTTCCGATACTGGAAAAGGCCCGTCAGCAAGGTATTTTGGTAGTGCGTTCCAGCCGTGTTCCTACCGGACCGACCACATTGGATGCCGAGGTGGATGATAATAAATATCAATTCGTGGCTTCACAAGAGTTGAATCCTCAGAAAGCGCGTGTGTTGTTGATGTTGGCATTAACTAAAACAAAAGACTGGAAGAAGATTCAGGAATACTTCAACGTATACTAGTCCATCCGGCACTTTTTCTTTTTATCTCTTTTTCTTTTGCGCGCATAAAAGAAAAAGAGAATACATTATAACCTAAAACTTTGACTTATGAAAAGAATAATGTTAGTATGCCTGACAGCCCTTGCTGTCTCAGGTACTTACTCTTTATATGCCCAATCTTCCGGAAGTGATTTCATGGTCGGTGACAAAAGCCTGTTTGAAGAAGTCACCGGTATCAAGAAGAAAACGGACAAGTTCAATCTCTATCTTAATATGCACGGTGATTTCAACATGAAATGGAATGATTCCGGATTTGATCAGGGCGCATTCGAAATGAAGCAGCTCCGTATCGAAATGAAGGGGGATATCAATGATTGGTTGAGTTACCGTTACCGTCAGCGTCTGAATCGGGGTAACGATGGTTCCGGCAATATAGATAATGTACCTACCAGCATAGATTGGGCAGGAGTAGGCATCAGATTAAATAAGTTCTCATTTTTTGCCGGAAAGCAATGTGTCTCGTATGGTGGTATAGAATTTGATTTGAATCCGATTGATATTTACGAATATAGTGACATGATAGAGCACATGAGTAACTTCATGACCGGTTTGAATGTGGCATACAACTATAATCCTTATCAGCAGATACAATTTCAGGTATTGAACAGCCTGAACGGGCCGTCCGAGGAGATGTATGGGGATTTGGAACGTACCAAACTGCCGTTAGTTTATACCTTGAACTGGAACGGAAATTTCCTGGATGTTTTCAAAACCCGTTGGTCTGCCTCTGTTATGAACGAAACGAAGGGCGAAAAGATGTATTATTACGCTTTGGGTAATGAATTTAATTTCAGCCCTAAATGGCATGCCTATTTTGACTGGATGTATTCTCGTGAAGGAGTAGACCGTAAAGGGATTATAACTAACATCGTAGGAACTGATAATCAGGCACACAATGCTTTTAATGCCGAATATATGTCCTATGTGTTGCATGTGAATTATCGTTTTGCCCCAAAGTGGAACTTGTTTGCAAAAGGAATGTATGAAACTGCTTCCGTTTATAAGGCAAGTGATGAAGTGGAAAAAGGGAAATATCGCACGGCATGGGGATATGCAGGAGGTATAGAATTTTATCCGATGGAGAGCAATCTGCACTTCTTCCTGGCATACGTGGGGCGTTCCTATAAATATACCGATCGTGCAAAGGCGTTGGGTGAGGATAATTTCAGTACCCATCGTGTGTCAGTGGGATTCATTTGGCAGATGCCTGTATTCTAGCTCATGCTTTCCTTTTTTGTTTGTTATGAAGAATCGGCAGGCAACTTGTTGCCTGCCTGCTATTTATCATGAAAATGTCTTTCTTTTATCAGAATTAAAGCCGTTACCTTTTCTATCATACACGTCATAAATCAGCCTGGCAACTTTTCATGAATGGGTTACAGAGTTTCCTGACTTTATCTGATTCGGGAATATTTTTCCTGTTTATTGTATGGACCGGAGATTTTTCTTTCCGAAAAACTTATCAATAATCAATGCGATAGCCCCATCGCCCGTCACATTACAAGCAGTACCGAAACTATCCATGGCAATGTAAAGTGCTATCATCAAAGCCTGTTCACTTTCTC
>OWIN01001322.1_pt1 | contig 10332 bp, 9 predicted proteins | sample 1732771 | NCBI WGS metagenome assembly OWIN01 (sample SAMN05065752, study PRJEB22554) | human gut metagenome | biome: ENVO:2100002; feature: ENVO:00000062; material: ENVO:00002003 | host: Homo sapiens | place: USA | reverse complement strand
GCAGCGTCAGATGTGTATAAGAGACAGATGTGGCGATTGTCGGACATTTGGGGGCCGCTTCCTATATCGGGGCGATTGCGGTAGGGGGGATGCTGTTCAATATTATTTACTGGTTGTTCGGTTTCTTGCGGATGGGAACGAGTGGGATGACTTCACAGGCTCTGGGGAGACGGGATCTCCTGGAAGTAACGAGGGTTTTGTTCCGGTCGGTTGGTGTCGGGATTCTGATTTCTCTGGCTCTGCTTCTGCTCCAGTATCCGATACGGGAAATAGCTTTCTTACTATTGGATACGACGGATGAGGTAGAACGGTTGGCTTCCTTATATTTCAATATTTGTATTTGGGGAGCGCCGGCTGTGTTGGGATTGTATGGTTTCTCCGGTTGGTTTATCGGAATGCAGAATTCCCGTTTCCCGATGTTTATTGCGATCACCCAGAATGTCGTGAATATCGTGGCGAGCCTGATCTTCGTCTTTGTGTTCGGCATGAAGGTGCAAGGGGTTGCGACGGGAACACTGATCGCTCAATATGGAGGCTTCGGGATGGCTGTATTCCTGTGGTTCGTATTCTATCGGAAGCGGTTGAATATTCGTGTTTGCTGGCATGAGATCATGGATAAGGTCGCTATGCGTCGCTTCTTCCAGGTGAATGGCGATATTTTCTTTCGTACGCTTTGTTTGGTGGCGGTTACTACATTTTTTACATCTACGGGTGCGAGGCAGGGCGATATCGTTTTGGCCGTTAATACATTGCTGATGCAGTTGTTTACGCTCTTTTCCTATATCATGGACGGTTTTGCCTATGCGGGCGAGGCTTTGGCGGGACGTTATATCGGTGCTCGGAACAAAACAGCCCTTAGTCGGATGATCCGTTTGCTGTTTGGCTGGGGAATCGGGTTGTCCCTTTCGTTTACCTTGCTTTATGGAGTAGGCGGGAAAGGTTTTCTCTCCCTCCTGACGAATGACTCTGTTGTCATACAAGAGGCCGGAACCTATTTCTATTGGGTGCTGGCTGTCCCGCTTGCCGGCTTTGCCGCCTTCTTGTGGGATGGAATCTTGATCGGTGCGACAGCTACCCGCCTGATGCTTTATTCGATGTTGGTCGCTTCCGGCACTTTTTTTTTGATCTATTACCTCTTTTTCGGAATGATGGGAAATCATGCATTGTGGATGGCATTTCTGATATATCTGTTGCTTCGTGGTAGTATGCAATGGGTATTATGGAATCGCCACAATGAATTAGTGTAATCGGTCGTATGCCCATTGTGCCGGATTGTTTAATATATAATTGGATATATTATGATACGCCTTTTCATCCTGTATGATATGTTCATAATAATTACGTTGCCATAATTTTTGACCGTGTAGATTAATCATTTTTGTCGATTGATATTTAAAATATCCCACAATATGCCCCAGTGTCACCACGTAGGGGCGGGGTTCGCCCGCCCTAAATGCATCCCGATCGATTTTTATAATCGCATGGAAATGATTTGGCATAATAACATATTCGCAACATTCGATATTGGGGTATTTGTGTTCCAAATCCCAATAACATTGTTGGATTATTTCACCATATGGGTTTAATATCATTTATAACCCTTCCTGTGAATAATCATATCCTTTCAAACGGATACTGTGACGATGGTGGATGTCTGGATTGTACTGTTTCATAGTCGATGGTTGTCTTATTGGCTTAATACGAGTCTAAATATAAGGAAAAAGCCGGAAATCAAGAGAAGATATCCGGCTTTTATGAAATTAGATACGCTCTATTATTGTCTGTAGCTTGCTAATTCATCGGCATTGAATTTCAAGATAAAGCTGTTGTGTTTTTCCACTTCCGCTTCGACATAATTCAAGTATACGACAGCTGATTTGGCAAACATTTCAGGAGCCTTTGTCGCGTCTTGGATCAGCAGGTGAGCCATGATGCAGTCGGCTGCCATTTCATAAAGGCGACGGGCAACAAAATCCTGCAATTCCTGGTTCTGGGCTTCCTTCACCTTGTTCATGCAGGCTTCGAACTTATTGGCCATTTCAACCAGGCGGCCTTTCAGCGGTTCCATTTCAGGAGAACACGGGATTGTTTCGAATTCTCGGATGGTAGCCAGATAGGAACCGTTGGTCACGTAACGGATGGCTGCAACTGTCTGCAACTGCGTCGTCCCCTCGTAGATGGAGGTGATGCGGGCATCCCGATAGATACGTTGACAAGCATATTCCAGCATGAAGCCTGAACCACCATGAATTTGGATACAGTCATATGCGTTCTGGTTGGCATATTCGGAGTTCATACCTTTTGCCAGCGGGGTGAAAGAGTCGGCCAGTTTGGCATATTTTTTCTGTTCCTGACGTTCTTCCGGAGTCAGCTTGCGTTCACGGGCGATGTCGTCCAGTGCTTTGTAGATATCTACATAGCGGGAAGTCTGATACAGTAAGGCACGGCCGGCATCCAGCTTCGCTTTCATGATAGACAGCATGTCGTAAACAGCCGGGAATTCGATAATTGCTTTGCCGAACTGTTTGCGTTCCTTTGCGTAAGCTAACCCTTCGTTGTAGGCGGCTTGGCTCAGACCGACAGACTGTGCGGCGATACCCAGACGGGCACCGTTCATCAGCGCCATCACATATTTGATCAAACCTAATTTGCGATCTCCGCAAAGTTCGGCTTTCGCATTCTTGTAAACCAGTTCGCAGGTAGGCGAACCGTGAATACCCAACTTGTTTTCAATACGGCGGACATCTACGCCACCCTGGCGTTTGTCATAGATGAACATAGACAGGCCACGCCCGTCTTTCGTCCCTTCTTCCGAACGGGCCAAGACCAGATGAAGGTCGGCGTCTCCGTTTGTGATGAAACGTTTCACACCGTTCAGACGCCAGCAATTTTCTTTTTCGTCGAAAGTCGCTTTCAGCATCACGGACTGCAAGTCGGAACCGGCATCCGGCTCTGTCAAGTCCATAGACATCGTTTCACCGGCGCAGATACGCGGAATGAAACGGCTGTGCTGGTCTTCGTTTCCGAATTCATATAATGTCTCGATACAATCTTGCAACGACCAGATGTTTCCGAATCCAGCATCGGCAGCGGCCACGATTTCGGCGCACATGGTGTACGGCGTGATCGGGAAGTTCAAACCGCCGAAACGGCGCGGCATCGTCATACCGTTCAGGCCGGCTTTCACCATTGCATCCAGATTCTGCTTGGTCCCGGAAGCGTATTCCACACGTCCGTTTGCGCAGTGGGGGCCTTCTTCGTCAACTCCTTCGGCATTGGGAGCGATGATCTCACCCGTGATTTCGCCTGTGATTTCAAGCACTTTGTCGAACGAGTCCATTGCATCGGCATAATCCTGCGGTGCATAGTCGAACTCTTCTTTATCTCTGTAATTGCGTTCTTTCAGTTCGCAAATACGTTCCATCATCGGATTGTTCAAGTGATACTTGAGTTCCGGAATGTCTGTATAATAATTTGCCATCTCTTTACTTGCTGTTCTGTTTGTAATACTTAATCATCTTCGGAATCACCTCCTCAACAGTGCCGTTGATCACGTAGTCGGCAATCGTGTTGATCGGAGCGTTCTCGTCGTTGTTGATAGAGATGATGATACCTGCATCCTGCATACCTGCGATATGCTGGATCTGTCCGGAGATACCGCAAGCGATATACAATTTCGGACGGACCGTCACACCTGTCTGGCCGATCTGGCGGTCATGGTCACAGAAACCGGCATCAACGGCTGCACGGCTGGCGCCTACTTCGGCATGAAGTTCCTTTGCCAGTTCGAACAACATATCGAAACTTTCCTTGGAACCCATTCCGTAACCGCCGGCTACTACGATCGGAGCACCTTTTAGGTTGTGTTTGGCCTTTTCTATGTGGCGGTCGATGACCTTTACGACATAATCCGTTTCCGGAACATATTTGGCGACGTCGTGTTTTACCACTTCGCCTTTATAACCGGCGTCCAGAATTTCTTTTTTCATCACACCTTCGCGAACAGTCGCCATCTGAGGACGGTGTTCCGGATTGATGATCGTCGCTACGATGTTACCGCCGAAAGCGGGACGGATCTGGTATAACAGGTTTTCGTATGTTTTACCAGCTCTTTTGTCTTCGTGCGAGCCGATTTCGAGGGATGTACAGTCTGCTGTCAGACCGCTTGTCAGTGCAGAAGAAACACGGGGGCCTAAGTCACGGCCGATAACCGTTGCTCCCATCAGGCAGATCTGCGGTTTTTCTTCTTTGAACAGATTGATCAAAACAGAAGAATGAGGAAGGGAAGTGTACGGGAACAGACCGGGAGCGTCAAAAATATGCACCTTGTCCACGCCATAAGGCATCACCTGCTTTTCAATCCCTTCCAGTCCGGAACCGGCCACAATGGCTTCGAGTTGGCAGTTCAACTGGTTGGCTAACTTGCGACCTTTGGTCAGCAGTTCGAGGCTTACATCGGCAATCGTTGTACCTTCAAGCTCACAATATACAAATACATTATTCATATTGTTCAATCTTTTTTACCGTATGAATTGTCAATTATCAATTGTCAATTATCCGATAGTGTGGTTAGCTAACAGTTCAACAATCAAATCTTCCACATCCTTGTCTGAGCTGGTCAGCGTCTTGCTTTCCTTTGCCTGGAACACGATGTTCTGAATCGCTTTGACTTTTGTCGGCGAACCGGACAAACCGCATTGTGCGAGATCTCCGTTTACATCGGCAACACTCCATTCCGGAATATTCAGGTACGGGCGCTTTTCATACAGTTCGGGGTATGGCAGTGCCGATACGCCTTCCGGATGGCAGGCGGGAGCGGGAACTTTTTCCTGCGCGCCCAATGCCCGTTTGTATTTCATCACCAACTTGGCATTACGCGGACGGCAGGGGGCAGCCGAACCGTTGACCGTAATCACGATAGGCAGCGGACCTTCCACTGTTTCGACACCACCGTCGATATGCCGTTTCACTGTGATACTGCGATTCTTTTCGTCTACGTTCAGGATTTCTTCGGCATATGTGACCTGTGTTAATCCTAACTTTTCAGCGACTTGAGGACCTACCTGTGCTGTATCGCCGTCAATAGCCTGGCGTCCTCCGATGATAATATCGTAGTCACCTATTTTCTTGATTGCTGTGGCAAGCGCATAAGACGTTGCCAAAGTGTCGGCACCGGCAAATGCACGGTCGGTTAGCAGATAACCACCGTCTGCTCCCCGGTATAAACCTTCACGAATAATTTCAGCTGCACGCCCCGGACCCATTGTTAACAAGGTTACCGTAGTTCCCGGATAGGCGTCTTTCAAGCGGAGGGCTTGTTCTAATGCGTTCAGATCTTCCGGGTTGAAGATTGCGGGAAGTGCGGCCCGGTTGATAGTTCCGTCCTCTTTCATCGCATCCTTTCCCACATTGCGTGTGTCCGGAACCTGTTTCGCCAATACAATAATTTTTAAACTCATATTATAGGAATATTAGATTTCTATATTGGATATTTGTTCGAATTAACCTTCTGAATACTGACCTGCAAAAGTAATCAAACATTCTTTATATCAAAGAACTTTCGTCTGGAATCTGCACACTTTAGGTTTTTTTGAGCATATCCTTTCTTTTTACTTACCACCTTACTAATCACCATAATTTAGGCACGGATTACACGGAAAACACGGAAAGAAAATAAATTTATCCGTGTCAATCCGTGAAATCCGTGCCTGAAAGATCGTGATAAAGGTGCTTTGGCACCGTTTTGTCAAGTCGAAATCGAGTAATAGGTTTGCGCCGGTTTATATTAAATTTCGCATGCACAAAGTGTTGGAATCAAGTTGCGGTCGCCATACGCATTGTCTACGCGGGCTACATTCACCCAGAATTTGCTGTCGTGCAACCATTCCAGCGGGAAGGCGGCCTTGCTGCGCGGATACTCGTGTTTCCATTCGTCGGCCGTTACTTCATATTCGGGATGAGGAGCGTTCTTTAATACGTTGTCTTCCTTTGAAGCCTTGCCTTCTTCCACTTCCTTGATTTCGTTCCAGATACATTCCAGCACCTCGACGAAACGATCCAGTTCGGCTTTGCTTTCGCTTTCGGTCGGTTCGACCATCAGAGTGCCGTGAACAGGGAAGGAAAGAGTTGGAGCGTGGTAGCCGAAGTCCATCAGGCGCTTGGCGATATCGCCTTCATCGATGCCCGAACGTTCTTTTACCGTGCGGCATTCCAGGATCAGTTCGTGACCGACGCGACCTGTAGCACCTGTGTAAACGATTCCGTAAGTGTCTTTGAATTTGGCTGCCAGATAATTCGCATTCAAGATCGCGGTCTTGGTGACCGTTTCCAACCCTTCTGTTCCCAACATGCGGATATAAGCATATGTGATCGGCAGAATGCCCGCGCTACCGTAAGGTGCGGCGGAGACTGTGTTCAGGTCGCTGCCCCATAATATCGGATGCTGTGGCAGGAACGGGACGAGATGTGCGGCAACGCAGATCGGACCGACACCGGGACCGCCTCCTCCGTGAGGAGAAGAAAAGGTCTTATGCAGGTTTAGGTGGCAGACGTCTGCACCGATAGTACCCGGATTGGTCAGACCGACTTGTGCATTCATGTTGGCGCCGTCCATATACAGCTGACCACCGCAAGCGTGAACAATGTCGCACATTTCCTTGATGTCCACCTCGAAGATACCGTGAGTAGACGGATAGGTGATCATGCTGGCTGCTAAGTTGTCCTTGTTGGCTTCGGCTTTAGCCCGGAAATCTTCCAAGTCGATATTTCCTTTGTCGTCACATTTCACCGTAACGGTCGTAAAACCGCATTGAACCGCACTTGCCGGGTTCGTACCGTGGGCAGAGGCAGGAAGCAGGACGATGTTGCGATGTCCCTGCCCGATGCTTTCCAAATAAGCCCGGATTACGCGCAGACCTGTATATTCGCCGGCTGCTCCGGAATTAGGTTGCAGCGTACAGCCTTTGAATCCGGTGATCTCACACAAGTAAGCCGATAAGTTTTCAATCAGTTCCGTGTAGCCTTCGACCTGGTCTTCCGGTGCATACGGATGTATATTCATGAATTCCGGACGGCTGAGTGGAAGCATGGTCGATGCCGGATTCAGTTTCATCGTACAAGAACCTAAAGAGATCATGGATTGGGCCAATGAAACATCCTTTCGTCCCAGGCGGGTGATATAACGCATCAGTTCCGTTTCGGTATGATATTTTTTGAATACGTCTTCTTGCAGGAATTCGGAAGTACGGGCGAATTTCGGATCGAAATAAGTTTTCTCAGGAACGGCTTCTTTCAGCATGTAGTCCTTTCCGGCTGCCCCTGCGAAGATATACAGCAATACGCCGATATCGGTCGGTCCGGTCGTTTCGTCCAAGCTGATGCCGATCTGTCCGGCATCGAAGTAACGCAAGTTCACCTTACATTCCAATGCGATCTCGCGGAGTGCATTGATGGATACATGTTCCGGCAACTGGATTTTCAGTGTGTCGAAATAGTTTTTGTTCAATTGTTTGTAGCCTAGTTTTTCCAACTCGCCTGTTAGGAAACCTGCAGAAGCGTGGATACGACCTGCGATGTTCTTCAAGCCTTCGGCACCGTGGTAAACGGCGTAGAAACCAGCCATCGTGGCTAGCAAGGCTTGGGCGGTACAGATATTGGAGGTCGCCTTTTCACGTTTGATATGCTGTTCGCGTGTTTGCAAAGCCAAGCGGTAAGCCGTGTGTCCATAGGCATCTTTGGAAATGCCGATGATACGTCCGGGGATGGAACGCTTGTATTCGTCTTTCGTGGTGAAGAATGCAGCGGACGGACCACCGTAGAACATCGGGATACCGAAACGTTGGCTGCTTCCGAACACGACATCTGCACCCCATTCTCCCGGAGGAGTCAGCAGGACAAGACTCATCAGGTCGGCAGCAACGGCGACACGTGCTCCACCGGCATTGGCACGTACGATGAATTCTTTATAATCTTCGATCGAACCGTCGGCATTCGGATACTGGACGATAGCCCCGAATACATCCGGTGTGAATTCAAATGTTTTGTAATCACCCACAACGACCTTGATGCCTTGCGGGATCATGCGAGTGTTGATAACGGCCAGTGTAGAGGCGAATACGTTTTCGTCGACAAACAACGTATTGGCTTCTGCTTTCACCTGTGCACGGCTACGGCTACCGTAGAACATGGTTGCCGCTTCGGCTGCTGCTGTCGCTTCGTCCAGCAGGGAACAGTTGGCTAGCGGCAGGCCGGTCAGTTCAGCGATAACAGTCTGGAAATTCAACAACGCTTCCAGACGTCCTTGTGAAACTTCTGCCTGGTACGGAGTGTAGGAAGTGTACCAAACCGGATTTTCAAATACGTTACGTTGGATAGGAGCCGGACATACTGTGTCATACCAACCCATTCCGATATAAGAAGTGAAGACTTCGTTTTTGGATGCCAACTCCGAGATGTGTTCTGCGAACTCACGTTCCGTCATGGGTTCGGGAAGGTTAAGCGGTTCTTTCAAACGGATGTCGGACGGGATGGTCTGATCGATCAGTTCGTCAACCGACTTGACGCCGATGGCTTGCAGCATGGAAGGAATGTCTTCTGCCGAGATACCAACGTGGCGGTTTACAAATTTATTTGTGTCCATAATATTGTGATTTATGATTTATGAATTAATTCTTAATTGTCAATTACAAATAGGGATTGTTGAACTTCTCATCGATGACTCTTGTTTCCGGTCCATGCCCCGGATAGATTACTGTCTCGTCGGGAAGTGAAAGGAGTTTGTCGTGGATGGCGGCAACCAATACCTCCTGGTTTCCACCCCAAAGGTCGGTACGGCCGATACTTCCGGCAAACAGTGCATCGCCGACGATCGCAAAGCCGTTCTTTTTGTTATAGAAAGCGATGCTGCCGGGTGAATGTCCGGGAACTGTCAGCACTTGAAGTTCGGATGTGCCGAACTTAATGATCTCGCCTCCTACGATATATTTTTCAACCGGGACGTTCTCGACATGCTGACGGAGTCCGAACAACTTGGCCTGTTCGTCCGGAGAGGGTAGTTTCTCGACATCCTGCTTGTTCGCTTCGGGTTTCAAACCGTATGTCTTATATATAAAACCGTTTCCAAATACGTGATCCACGTGCAGATGAGTACAGAGCAAATGCTTTAATGTCAACTTGTTTTCGAGGATAAAGTCGGTTAACTCCTTTTCTTCTTCCTTGCGACAGCAACCACAATCGATCAGTACGGCCTCGCGTGTATCATCATACAGCAGGAATGTGTTTTCCTGGAAATAATTGAACTCAAACGATTTTATTGTAATCATAACGGTACGTAAACAACTTTTTTAGTTTGGAAAAATTCTTCTTTAAAATGGTCACTCAGGTTGAGGCTGACAGCTTGCTTGTGGAATGGCAATATTTCATGCTGCAACTCTCCTCCTTTCAGACAAATCAAACCGTTAGGAAGTGCATTTTGTTGTTCCTTCTTTATATTCTTACGGGCGATTTTTACCAGATCGGCCAGTGGCATGACGGCACGACTCACGACAAAGTCGAATAATTGTTTTTCCTCTTCGGCACGACAATGGCGGAAAGTGACGTTTTTCAGACCGATCGCTTCGGCTACAGCTTGTCCGACCTTGATTTTTTTTCCGATACTGTCTACCAAATGAAACTGTACTTCAGGGAGCAGGATCGCAAGTGGTATGCCGGGAAAACCGCCTCCCGTACCGATATCCATAATTGTCGATCCTTCTCTGAATTTCAGCATTTTCAAGATACCTAACGAATGAAGTACGTGGTGCAGGTACAGGTTCTCTATATCTTTGCGTGAAATTACATTGATTTTGGAATTCCAGTCTGAATACAAATCAAACAGGGCGTCTATCTGTTGCTTTTGCGCATCGGTTAGCGTTGGAAAGTAAGACTTTAGAACCCCCAATTGACAATTGACAATTGACAATTGGGAGGATATTGTTGCACTGTTATCCATAAATTATATGTATGGGATTATTGTTATATTTTATTTGTCAATTGTCAATTAGTTTCGCAATTGGACTGTCTTTTTTCAATAGATATAGGATTTCCGCATAGGGTAAGAATACGTTTGTTTCCCTTACCACGTAAGCGGCGATCTCATATTCATTAAAGGTATACGTGATGCCGTCCTCGTCGACCAGGAAATTACCGTTCGGAAAAATTTCTTCGACACTGAAGAAACCGATGTTTTCCAAATCTTTCGGATTCTCCACCTTGTTTTGTTTGGCGATATGATCGATCAATATCTGTGCTGTCTCTTATACACATCTCCGAGCCCACGAGACACTGAGCGATCTC
>OWIN01001315.1_pt1 | contig 10379 bp, 9 predicted proteins | sample 1732771 | NCBI WGS metagenome assembly OWIN01 (sample SAMN05065752, study PRJEB22554) | human gut metagenome | biome: ENVO:2100002; feature: ENVO:00000062; material: ENVO:00002003 | host: Homo sapiens | place: USA | reverse complement strand
AGATCGCTCAGTGTCTCGTGGGCTCGGAGATGTGTATAAGAGACAGTTATATATCCTTAGTCATTTTAACCAAATTAAGATTGAAGCAATGCATATGAACCCCAGATAGGTACTGGCCAGTTTATCATAACGTGTCGCGATTCTTCGGTAGGCTTTCAGCTTTAAGAAAAAGCATTCTACTAAATGTCTTTCCTTATAAAGCCACCAGTCACAGTGACGCTCAAACCTGGCTCCTTTTCTGGAGGGGATGGTAGGTTCCCCACCGTGGTCATAAATATAATCAATCAGCTGGTTGCTGTCATATCCCCTATCAGCCAGGACCTGGCTGCCGTTCAGGCTGATTGGTTCCAACAGTGGGATTGCCATATTGATATCGTTCCTCTGTCCCTCGCTCAACCGTAGATAGACTGGGTATCCATAAGCATCTACCACTGCATGGATTTTTGTGCTGGCCCCGCCACGGCTATGGCCAATCAGACTTGCTGGCCCCCTTTTTTTGCCCCGGCGCTATGCTGGTGGGCTTTTACAATGGAGGCATCCAGACTAAGTTCCTGTAATTCGGCTTCGAGGCTGAGGACACGGAAGATATTGTCCAGATAGCCATCCTCAACCCATTTACGGAATCGGCTATAGACCGTCTCCCAAGGGCCGTAACGCTCTGGCAGGTCCCGCCAGGGAGCACCACTACGGGCAATCCAGACCATGGCATTTAACATCGTCCGGTTATCCTTGGATGGACGGCCAGGCCGGTTCGATTTTTCGGGCGGGAGTAAAGGAGCAATTTGATTCCATTCCTGGTCAGTCAGTTCATATCGCTTCAACATAACGAACACCCCTTTTTCTTTTATTTTACTAGAAAAGGGGTGTGTTCACAATTTATTTACTCATGCGTTTGTCGTGGGTTTCCAGTCTGAAAAATATACCTGGCACAAAAGTCAAGGAGGTAATAAAATTGGAAAAGACGAATATCGGCGGCGTTGCCAAGATGGATAATTTTGCGAGATTCTCTCTGGTGGGTCTGGAAGATTGCCCCGGTGTTGCTTTTAAGGTGTTTTCGCTGCTGAGCCGTCACAATGTAAATGTGGATATTATTTTGCAGTCTGTGAGCCGCAGCGGCAGTAAGGACATCAGCTTTACCTGCCCGCTGAGCAGCCTGGACGATGCCCGCCGGGTGTTGGAAGAGAACAAGGATGTGCTCGAATATGACAGCATTGAGGTGGACGATAATGCGGCCAAGATCAGCCTGGTGGGCGCCGGTATGATGACGCATGTGGGCGTGGCCTCCGATATGTTCGAGGCGCTGTATGATGCAGGTATCAATATCCAGATGATTGCTACATCCGAGATTCGTATTTCGGTATTGGTGAACAAGGACGATGCAAACCGCGCCATCAAAGTGGTGCACGATAAGTTCTTCGGCAACGAGGACTGACCGATCGGTCTTTCCTTTTTTGAAGCAGCGTGTTATACTATGAAAAATAGTGTAACGCGCTGCTTTTTTTCAGCAGGCGGAAGGAGTTGGAAACGATGATCTATCACTGCGAGGATCATACCTGTAATTATTGGGATGAAGGCGAAAAGCTGCCGGAGCGCTGTCCGCAGTGCGGCCGGAAATTGCTGCGCGCCAACGAGGCCGATATGACCGGAGATGATTGGACGGCTTTAGGCAACACCCTTTGGGATGCAGAGGCATCGGATAAAAAGCGCATGGTGGATTGTTTTCGGAAAGCTGCATATCTCGGCAGCGCATGGGGCGTATGCAATCTGGGCATCTGCATGGAGCAGGGAAACGGCGTGGAGGCGGATCCGGTTCAGGCTTTTTGGCTTTATCGGCAGGCGGTGGAAATGGGGAGCCTGAATGCGGTGTGCTGCTTGGGCGTGTGCTATCAATACGGCATTGGCACGGCTCCGGACGCGAAACAGGCTGCCGAGTTATACTGCAAGGCGGCGGAATACGGTTCGCCCCGCGGACAGATGCTGCTCGCCCGCGCCTTCCACGACGGGATCGGCGTGGAAGCCGACGCTGCTGAGGCCGTGTACTGGGTGCGCGCGGCGGCGTATCAGCGCTACGGTGAAGGTATGCACCGGCTGGGCGTATGCTATGAATACGGCGATGGCGTGGAGCAAAACTGGGAGCGTGCTGTGCATTGGTTCCGCGAGGCGGCAGAGAGTGGCGTGAGCGTGGCAATGGCGGATCTGGGATACTGCTATGAAAAGGGCTGCGGCGTGGAGCAGAGTTGGGAGCAGGCCTTTTCCTGGTATCGCAGAGGTGCGGAGTGCGGCTATCCGGTTAGCATGAGCAATCTGGGCTTGTGCTATAAAAGGGGATATGGCGTGGATCAGAATTGGCAGGAAGCCATAAAATGGTATGAGCAGGGCGCACAGTGTGGCGATTTGCAATCCATGCATAATCTGGCATGCTGCTACGAGCGCGGCGAAGGCGTGGAACAGAACGAAGAAAGGGCGCTTTACTGGTATCGCCGCAGTGCCGAAGGTGGCAACGGCGATGCCATGTGCAATCTTGGCCGGTGCTATGAAAGGGGATATGGCGTGGAGCAGAATTGGCAGGAAGCCGTAAAATGGTATGAGCAGGGCGCACAGTGTGGCAATTTGCAATCCATGAATAATCTGGCATACTGCTACGAGCGCGGCGAAGGCGTGGAACAGAACGAAGACAGGGCGCTTTACTGGTACCGGCGGGGAGCTGAGGCAGGAAGTGATTACTGCATGTACTGCCTTGGCTGGAATTACAGCAATGGCGAAGGCGTGGAACAAAATATGACGGAAGCGATCCGTTGGTATACTGCTGCCGCCGAGGGCGGGAATGCTGATGCCATGCATGATCTCGGCTGGCATTACGACCACGGCGAAGGCGTGGAACAGGATATGAAAAAGGCAATTTGCTGGTACGAACGAGCAGCAGAGCAGAACCATCCGGCTGCCATGAATAGCCTGGGCGAATGTTATGCGATGGGACGGGGCGTGCCGCGGGATTTGGAAACGGCCATGGAATGGTATCGCCGCGCGGCGGAGCTGGGCGAAGCCATGGCGGATTACAACATGGGATGGCATTTGGAGCAGGCAGGGAAGCTGTCTGAGGCGTATGCCCATTACCGCAAAGCTGCCGATGGGAATGACGACAGCGCCTGGTGGGCGTTGGGGCGTTTTTATGAAAACGGCGTCGTCGTTGCGCAGGACGGAAAGGAAGCGCGCCGCTGTTATGAAACTGGCGAGAAATTGGGCAGTGTGAAATGCAAAATGCGCTTGGCGCGCTGCAAGCTTTTGGGTATCGGCGGCCACAGGGCAAAGAAAGCCGGTTTGGATCTATGCCGTCAGGCGTTGGAATTGGCAAAGGAGAGCAGCGAAAAAGAGGATTACGGCTATGAAGCCGAAATGAATCTTTTGCGGCGTACCATTGCGGAAAACGAATCATAAAGGACGAAAAAAGGGACGCTTCGGCGCAATGTCATTAAGTTAATCTAAAAAACCAGCCGTTGAGGGGTGGAAAGATGCTTTCCTCTTCTTAACGGCTGGGTGCTTTTTGGGCTTTTGCATTTAATTAATCGCAAATTTTAACAAAATGTAAAGAATTACCCAATCCGCTTGCTTTTTCCGTCGCATGGAGATAGAGTAAACTAAACGCCGTGGTGAACGGTGTTCGCAAGCAGAATTTGAGACAGCCAAAATGTGAGAGTTTAGCCAAAATTGATTGAATTTTAGAAGTTTTTGATTGCTTTTATTTGAGAGTTAGCCTGAATTTGAGAGAATAAACACACAGCCAAAGGAAAAGTAGCGAGCATTTTGAACATCAAGCGTACACGCCCCCGAAAGGCGTGCGTTTGGTGTTTTCTTCTTTCATCCGGCGAATTTTCGTTCGGAGGCTAACTCTCATGGTATCTCGTATTAGGACGGCATTGAACGCCGCTATCAGAAACGCCACGGCGCACTACAACCGTGGCAGGGAATTTTCACGGAAGCGCACCCTTACACGCGAAACGGTCATACGCCTTTTGATTAGCGCGGAGGGCGGTAGTTTAGCTAAGATTTTGCACGATGCGGGCATTCAAGCTACCGCGTCGGCGCTCAGTCAGCGCCGCGCTCAAATCCCGCCCGAAGTGTTCCGCACAGTTTTCACCAACTTCAATTCCACTTGCGCCGACAATGAGTTCTTTTGTGGTTATCGTAGAGAGTGTTGTCGTAAATGGGGATACCTGCGGCGGCAAAGGCACTGTCATAGAGTGCGCCCCGGCACATCTGTGTCTCCGGCGCAGAGAAGATGGACGAATACATCCAGCCGTGGCTGTACGCCTCAACCATGGCGACGTAGCTCATTTCTTCCCATGTGTCGCCCTCAATGGGCAATCCATAGGCGCGGCATAGCATGACCGACCATTGGCGGACGGTCACGGGTGCGTCCGGAGAGAAGGTGTCCGCGCCGGTGCCGTTGGTAATGCCATGCTCTACCAGATAGGCGATGCTCTCAGCATAGGGTGCGTCCGGGGCAACATCGGAAAAGGGGCTGTCCGCCGCAAACGCTAGAACGGTCATCAGCAGGGGCAGTAGGAATGTCGTGCAAAGTACAGATAGTTTTTTCCGCATAAAGTTCTCCCTTCAAAGTGATAGCCGGTGCTGCTGCACCGGCTATCGGATAAATAAATGGCTTCTTTGCGGGGGGCAAACTGTAAGGAAATTTAGGTCGCTTTCAAGATCCAAAACGTTTACGAAAGATCACCACTTGCTCATAATCTTGCCGTACATCTGGAGCTTTTCCTGATCGTAGCGCTGCACCATCAGCATGACGTGCTCGCCCACCATGAAGTCCGCATCCTCGTGCTGATAGGAGTAGTTACACATACAGGTCACGCCATCAGGGAGGTTGCAGAACACGCCGCCGCTATATTTTCCGGAGATCATCGCAAAGCGGCGGGAGCCTACAGGGTGACGCTCCTCCGCACCAAAGAAGGGGTTGACTTCCGTTTCTTTCGCGGAAACAATCAGTTCACCAGTATGGGGGTGATACTCCTTTACAATGCAGTCGATCTCCGAACCCGGGTGGAACTCCGTGCGAAGATCCGGGATGGCCGCGTAGCGGATCTCTTTCTGCGTCATATCAAGGTCGTAACCATAGCAGTCCACAAGGCAACGGCGGGGGCCGACCGCCAGCATCCTGCAGGTAATGCGGGAACCGACAGCATGAAGATCCTCACGGGCAGCAAAAAAGCGGCGCTGGCTGCGACTGGCCTGACGGCGGGACGCCTGTGCACGGTTAGCGGTACGCTCCACCTTGGTGACGATTACATCGATGCTGGCCCCCACCATATTTCGAAGCACAAAGTCGGGTCGCTCCTCTCCCAGTTCCCACATTTCGGACTCGCGGGTCAGAATGGGGATGCGATACGGCACCACAACGGCACAGAGTTCCCGCTTATTTTCAAGCATTCTTGCCTCGCTGCGCGGAAGGTATCTTGCGTAGAGATCCACACCGATGATCGTTCCGGTAATGGCGCTGCGGCCGCGGAAAGAGGCATAGATGGAGTTCCATTCTTTCCGTTCCTCTTCGCTCAGCCCCCGATCCAGTTCATTGAAGTCCAGCTCGTAGAAGAGCGTGCGCTCGCTCTTTTCATCCGACGCATCAAACGTTTCGGCGTTATCTGCTGCCAGGTATTCATCCTCCGCAGGTTCTGCAGCGGCTTCTTCCGTGACCGGCTCTTCAAAGCCCCAATCCGCTCCATCGGCCTCAGAACCATGCGGCGCAGATGCGGGCAGATTTGAATGCAAATCCTCTGCTGCCTCAAGAAATTCCGACGTCTCTTCGTGCAGTTCCGCTTCTTCCGCTCTCTTCTCAACAGTATCATTTTCTTCTTGGGATGCAGTTTTTTCTGCTGCAGATAGTCCAAACGGCTTCGCCTCGGCTGCCTCCATTGCAGGAAGCGTCTCCGACTGCTCTGCCGTTTCCTCCGCAGAAAGATCTCCCTCCGGCAACTCTGCGGGAACGTCGCCGGTATCTGCGCCTGCCTCGTCATGCAGCACGCTACCCGCAGGGACACTCCCCAGAGCGGTTCCTTCAACGGCAGTATTTACAATCTCTTCTTCAGGGGTAACTTTTTTCCTTGCCATATAATGTTCCTCCTAAGTGTTATATTTTTTCCGGCTCATTGGAGCCAAAAAAGCGATGAGTACCGTCCTTCTGTCGGGCGGCGAAAAAGTGATGCCGGGGCAGATCGATTTCTCCAAAGGAACCGCTCTCGGAAATCCAGATGATCCGCTCGCCCTTCATACGGGGGACGGTTGCAATGTGAGTAGCGGCGTCCAGCCATGCCACGCTGAAAAGGTATCCGGCCCCCTTTCCGTTTCCGGTAAAGCGCAGGAGAAATGGTTCATGCAGTCCGTCTTTCGAGTAAAATCCGGGCTGCACCAGAGCATGGAGCTGGCGGACACGCAGGTACTTAAACTCCTTGAGTATTTCGAGAATATACTTTTGCTGATTGGATAGCAGCATTGATCTTCCTCCCTTCAAACTGCTGCGCAGATGGCGTTGAGATATGGGTCGATCATAAGATCGCTCTCACTTTCGGCAATGCAGTTGAACAGCACTGCCATGGTGTAGGCCGTGCTGTTTTTTACATTCCGCTCCTGATTGGCGCGGAGCTTATTCTCTGCCTCCCGCAGGATCATGCCGTCCAGCCGTCTGAGCTTTGCCCGCACGCGGCTTTGCGGAAGCGTGGCATTGCCAATACGGAAGCTGTCGGCATAAAAAAGCCGCTCAATGGCGTTTTCAAACACCAGAGCGGTTTCCGGTGCGAAGCATTCAAGCTCGCAGCCGTCCAAAATATCCAAAAGTTCTTCTTCTGCGTCCCCGTCGGTCCGTCCGTCCTGCGCTGGGGCTCTGACAGACGGACGGACTTCCATATGACTTTGATCAATCTTTCTTTTTTCTTTCTTACTTGGCGTCAATTTCTGCGGTTCTGGGAACGCGGATTTTGCAGTTCTTGAAGCGCGTACTTCACGATTCTTGGACAGCAGATTCTGCGGTTCTTGGCATGCTGCTGAGGGTTTCCCGTCAGCAAGACCCTCCAGATCCGAGGTTCTTGAACCGCGTACTTCCGATTCATCCTCCGTGATAAACGGCGCACAGGAATAGTCCGGATCTTCGATCGGTGTGACACGGGCAAGATAGATCTGATTGGCATCACCTCGCCCGCAGCGTTTTTCCCATACCAGCTTGAGCTCCACCAACTTCTTAAAAGCTGCCGTGACCCGCTGCTCACAGATGCGCAGCTCTTTGGCAAGCGCTTTGCGAGGAAAGATCACAAAGTCCTCGCCGTGGTCATTGACCCAACCGTTTTTGCGGGAAAGCTGGAAACGGTTTAAGAGAAAGGTGTAGGTCACCTTGGCATCCAGGCTCATCTCGCAGTAACGTGGATCAGAAAATAACCAGCGCGGCATCTGCATATGATAAATACTCTGCACATCTGTCTGGCACATCAGTTGGAAAGTTGGACGCTCCTTCATTTTCGCTGCCCTCATAATGGGCACCTCCTCTTTCTTTTTCGACAGCCATGAGCAAAACTCCAAAAGAGTAGTAATTGCAACGGTTTCCGGTCATGGCTGAAACCGAAAATCACTCATATGATATAGAAAGCGGAGCCCCTTTTTGGTAAAATTGACTTGAGAGAAAACCAACCAGAAAGGGGCTGGCCGCTATCTACCGACAGGAAATCATTCAGGATGTGACATTGTTTACATCCCAAAGCGCCGCTGCGTTCTACGACAAGCTTTTCAGCAGTCTGGACTTCACGTTGCCCAGAGCGGCAACCGGGCGGCGGGGCTTTCCAAAGGAAGCCATGGTCTGTGCTTTTATCGTTATGAAATGCGAGGGCTTCTCACAAATCACAGATTTGGCGGATTATCTGGACAATAACCGGCTTATTGCCCACTACTGCGGTTTCAACATCATGAAGCCGCTGCCGTCCTACTGGACCTATGACCGTTTCCTGCGGCAGCTGAACAACGGTGCGTTGAAGTCGATTATGGCCAATCTGGTGCGGAAGCTGTATGAGCTGGGCGTGGTGGATGCGTCTTTCGTTGGTCTGGATTCCACACCCATCATGGCGAACACGAAGCAGAACAACCCGAAGTCCTTTGCGAAAAGCAAGTTCTCCAAGGAAAACCACCCCAAAAGCGACCCGGACTGCGCTCTGGGCGTCCATTCGGCCTCCAACCAGCACAATGAGCGGCGGTATGAGTTCTACTGGGGATACAAAAGCCATGTGCTGGTGGACTGCATCTCCGGCCTGCCGCTCTACGAGCTGACCACCCAAGCCAACATCATGGATTCCACAGTTGCCGTTGACATCCTCGCCGCAGCCAACCAGATCCTCCCTTTGCAGGGATGTTCCTTTCTCGCGGATAAGGGCTACGACGCGAAAAGCATCTACAACACCGTGAAATCGGTCTATGATGGGGAAGCTTTTATCCCCCTCAAAAAACGCAATTCCAAGAGCAAAGCTCTTCCGGCAGGTAACTTGATCTGTGATGCTGGACTGGCTATGCACAAAGATGGCAAAACCACCGACAATAATCGTACCCGGCAGAAATTCTGCTGCCCATTCCGTCAGTCCCAAACCGGCGTTTGCCCTTGTAACCACAAAAACTGGAATAACGGCAAGAAAAACCGGGGCTGCACCAAGTATAAGACCATTCCAACAGACTACAGACTTTCCATTGACCGCAGCTGCCTCTATTTCAAGAGGACATACGCCTTGCGTACAGAGTGTGAGCGTTACAATTCCCGCTTCAAATCCACAGGTCAGGAACGGCTGTGGGTGCGCAACGGCACAAGCGCGGCAAACCTCAATACACTGGCCCACATCTCCGCCCTGGCGGTTGCGTTGGCCGCCGTTCTGCACGGCTCTCACTCCTACCGTTCTGCCAAACAGCTTCGGCGTTCCGCCTGATCTGTCTTTTCCATACCTTTTGCAGGCGCGGGGTTTACCGTGCTATGGTTTTTGCGCCCTTGAGATGCCCCTAAACTCTTTCGATTCCCATTTGTCTGTTTGCGGGCCGCTCTTTCCAACTGTTTTGCTCATCTCTTTTGTATTTGCCCATGGTTTTGGGCATAAAAAAAGAGCGCCTATCTATCCCCAATGCGGGGCAAATAGACGCTCTATGTAAATAACGATATTCAATTTTATCTGCTATAACTGCATGGTACTCAAAACATCCGCCTTTTTTGATTAGCTGGATTTTTGGCACGATTTTGGGGCTGATTAGCAGGAAGGGCATTTTCATTAGCAAGAACAGCCCGTTTTCTGCTAAAAATTAGCTGGCGATTTTGTCTTATAACAACCGTTCGATTCTGGAGGGCTTGTCAAAAATCAAATTTTAGAGTAGAATTTTATCTCATACAGTGAAAGAGCTTTTTCGTAGTTTTTCATATAAGAAAAGCCGAAAACCCTTGAAAACAAAGGCTTTCGGCGTTGTTCACTGGCGTCCATAAGAGGATTTGAACCTCCGACCCCACGCTTAGGAGAGCTCCAACCTATTGTCACTCTCTGTCAATCTGAGGTAAGGTAAACCCATATGGGACACTATATAAAACTGTTTCCGATTCAATTCGAGTTATTCTGAATACCCCCTCTGTCAAGCTCTGTAAAGCTCTGAAAGTTAGCTGATTGTTTGCCCCAGCTAATAATCGGGGAATGCCTTGATATTACCATCGACATCTGTTATATGACCACCATGCTTCGTACGTTCGATCATGGTAAACAGTATTCAATTAAACTTTCCTATCATAAGTACAAGATATTTTCTTGTCTATAAATAATATAACGCATACGAGACGGTTTGTCCATGCGTTTTTGACTGGCAAATTTATAAGCTGCTTTCATATTTTTAAACACGGACATAACCAGTAGATATACCTTCGATTCGGTTGGATGCTCCCGTACTCTGAATCAATGCAACTTCTAAGAGTGTTTTCAATTCATCTACATTGGCTTCGAGAAATAATTCCTGTTTGCCTTTATGTTCATGGATGCTGCTAACCATCTGAACAATTTCAGGTGTTAACAACTTCGCAGGACTTACAATAAAATCAAAGTCTCTCATAGGAATCTCCTTCATTTCAGATTTATCTCCGTCATTCTATCATCAAATGATGGAGATAGAATATCCATATACACAATAAATATCCTCATTTCATCCATATATTATATCGTTTTATGAATCGTTTTTTCACTAAAATTACACTATTTTTTCACTATTTTTCATTACTTCATCGTCTTCGCCAGTGAATTGAGCAATGCCCGCATCTCTGGATTCGCCAATACCTGTCTCTTATACACATCTCCGAGCCCACGAGACACTGAGCGATCTCG
>OWIN01001269.1_pt1 | contig 10771 bp, 10 predicted proteins | sample 1732771 | NCBI WGS metagenome assembly OWIN01 (sample SAMN05065752, study PRJEB22554) | human gut metagenome | biome: ENVO:2100002; feature: ENVO:00000062; material: ENVO:00002003 | host: Homo sapiens | place: USA | reverse complement strand
TCTGATTGCACAGGCCTAAAAGCCTCAGCGTAGCCCGCTACGCCTGCGTTTTTAGGCCTGCACACTCAAATTCGCATCCTACGTGATTAGTACAGTTATTTACGAAACGATGTACTAGGTCATTTTTCAAAGAGACCATGAGATACAAGGAGATAAAGGATTATGACAAAAGATCTGACAACTGGGAAGATCATGCCTATTCTGGTGAAGTTTACAATTCCGCTGGTTTTGGGAAATCTGTTCCAGCTTACTTACAATGCAGTAGACAGCATCATCGTAGGTCATTTTGTGGGAAAAGAGGCACTGGCAGCTGTAGGTATCTGCAATCCTATCACAACACTGATGATTTTATTTTTAAATGGTCTGTGCATGGGTGCCAGTATTTTAATGGGAATGCAGTATGGGGCAAAAGACTATGATACTCTCCATCGCCAGATCAGTACCACTATGATTTCGGGTGTGGTCTTTTCCGTTACATTAACGGTACTCTGCGTTATATTTGCAGTGCCCATACTGCAGCTGATCCAGGTAGACCCGTCGATTTTGGACCTGACAGCAGAATATCTGCGGATCATATTCTGGGGACTGATGTTTACATTTTTATATAACTTCTTTTCCAGTACGTTAAGGGCACTGGGAGACAGTAATTCCCCTTTATATTTTCTGATCATCAGTGCTGTATTAAATGTATTTGGGGATTTGTTTTTTGTTATCGTGTTAAAAGATGGAAGCCGTGGCTGCGCTATTTCTACAGTTCTCAGTGAGGCACTGTGCAGTTTGTTCTGTGTGATCTATATCCAGAAAAAAGTACCCCTCTTGCGTCTGGGAAAGAAATGGGTTGTTTTTGATAAGAGCCTTTTAAAGAAAACCATTGCCTTTGGCTGGGCCTCTGCCATGCAGCAGGCCACTGTGCAGCTTGGAAAGATCGGTATCCAGGCTATTGTAAATACTATGGGTGTATCAGTTTCAGCCGCATTTGCAGTAGTTAACCGTATTGACGATTTTGCCTATACCCCAGAGCAGAACATTGCCCATGCAATGACTGCCCTTATGGCCCAGAATAAGGGAGCAGGAAAGACCGGACGCATGAAAGAAGGATTCCGGTCAGGTATTATTCTGGAGATTATTTACGGTATCCTGATTTTTATCATTTGTTTTACGTTTGCAAGACCATTAATGCTTATGTTTGTAAAAGATGAAGAGGTTATTGGCCATGGTGTTACTTATCTGCATCTGATCTCTGTGATGTATCTGCTTCCAGCGCTCACTAATGGCATTCAGGGATTTTTCAGAGGGATCGGTGACCTGAAGATCACATTAATAAGCAGTTTTATTAATATGGCACTGCGTGTTCTGGCAGCTGCGCCATTAGTACTTATATGGAAAATGGGAATCGAAGCACTGCCATATTCCTATCTGGCTGGCTGGATCGGAATGCTGGTTGCAGAAACACCATTACTTTTAAAGACTTATAAAACCTGGGGAAAGAAAGCTAGGCAGTAGAGCCAGGTAGTGCTGCAGGAATGCAGACTTTATGAAGGGAGAAAAATTTCGTGTTAGAAGGAAGACCATTAAAGGGATATGACCTGGAGCGTTTGAAAGAATTTTTAAAGTCCATGGACCTGGATTATGATACAGGTATTGAATACAGTATCTGCCTGGAAGATGAGGATTACCGCATTATTGCAGCAGGTTCTGTAGAGGAAAATGTATTAAAATGCATTGCCATTTCTCCGGATCATCAGGGAGAAGGGCTGTCCGGCACTATTATTTCCCACCTGACCCAGTATGAGTTTGAAAAGGGCAGAAGTCATTTATTAATGTATACAAAACCGAAAAACCAGGCTATGTTTGAGGACTTGGGTTTTTATACCATTTTAAAGACAGACCGGGTTTTGTTTATGGAAAATAAAAAGACAGGTTTTACAGATTTTATAGAAAAAGTGAAAGCAGAAAGCCCAAAAGATGCCTTAAAAGAAGGAAAAGTCATTGGTGCGATCGTAGCAAATTGCAATCCCTTTACACTGGGACACCGTTATCTTATAGAAACTGCCTTAAAGCAGTGTGATTATCTTCACCTGTTCGTGCTTTCTGATAAGCGTACCTTTTACAGTGCCTCAGAGCGTTATGAAATGGTAAAAGAAGGTGTAAAGGATCTGGACTGGGTGATCTTACATCAGACTTCTGATTATATTATTTCTGCAGCTACCTTTCCAACCTACTTTATGAAGGAAAAAGCAGAGGCAGGAAAGGCAAACTGCCGCCTTGATCTGGAATTATTTGGAAAAAGGATCGCGCCGGAATTACACATTACAAAGCGCTTTGTGGGAACAGAGCCAAACTGTGCTGTTACGGACTGTTATAATGTGACTATGAAAGAGGTCCTTCCGGGATTGGGAATTGAAGTAACAGAGATCCAAAGAAAAGAACAGGAAGGAACCGCCATCAGCGCTTCCCGGGTGCGTCAGGCAGTAAAGAAAGGCAAAGCAGAAGAGATCCGGGGCCTGGTACCGGAAAGTACCTGGGAGCATATTTCTAAGAAGGCATGACTTAAAAAAAGGAAAAAACCGGAAAAGACAGGAGAATGATTATGACAAAAGAAGAACTTGCCCTTGTTATCATAGAACGCCTGAAAAAAGAATATCCTGGTGCAGGCTGTACCTTAGACTACAACCAGGCATGGAAGCTGTTAGTCAGCGTCCGCCTGGCAGCCCAGTGTACAGATGCCAGAGTGAATGTGGTAGTGGAAGATCTGTATAAAAAGTTTCCAGATGTAAATTCACTGGCAGAGGCCCCGGTGGAAGAGATCGAGGCCATTGTAAAGCCCTGTGGTCTGGGACACAGCAAGGCAAGAGACATCAAAGCCTGCATGACCTGTTTGAAAGAAGAGTATAACGGAAATGTACCTGATGATTTTAATGCTCTTTTAAAGCTGCCGGGGGTAGGGAGAAAAAGTGCCAACCTGGTCATGGGAGATGTATTTGGAAAGCCTGCTATTGTAACAGATACCCATTGTATTCGCCTGGTAAACCGCATGGGACTGGTAGAAGGCATAAAAGAGCCGAAAAAGGTGGAAATGACTCTTTGGAAGCTGATCCCGCCTGAAGAAGGCAGTGACTTCTGCCATCGCCTGGTGTACCATGGAAGAGCAGTGTGCAGCGCAAGGACAAAGCCGGACTGTGACCACTGCTGTGTAAACGATGTCTGTAAAAAAGCGGGCGTGGAAGGCTGAAAACACCTTGTTAAGAAGCAATAAAAAATACGCTAAAAAAGTGTTAATACAATTTAATAAAAAGACAAAATAGTCTTGTAAAAGATAAAAATTGTCCAGAGAAATCCCTCTCTTTTTTTACTATACTTAGTGCATAAGTTCCAGGCAGATCAATAGCTGGGAAACCAGCTGGTGACAGGTCCTGACAGTGCAGTGATCTGTGCCGGGAACAAGATCAAGTAAAGAAGAGAGGGATATTTTTATGAAAGGGATCATGAAAAAAGCGGTTTTCCTTGCAGCTGCCGGTATGACGGCGCTGGCGCTTTCAGGATGTTCAGCAGGCAGCAGTGGAAAGCGGATCGTACGTATTTCCCATGCACAGTCTGAAACACATCCGGAGCATCTGGGGCTTCTGGCATTTAAGGAATATGTGGAGGAACGTCTGGGCGATAAATATGAAGTACAGATCTTTCCTAATGAATTGTTGGGATCAGCCCAGAAAGCCATTGAGCTGACACAGACAGGTGCCATTGATTTCGTTGTGGCAGGTACAGCCAACCTGGAAACCTTTGCAGGGGTGTATGAGATCTTCAGTATGCCATATCTTTTTGATTCCGAAGAGGTCTATAAGTCAGTTATGGAAGATTCTGAGTATATGGAAAATGTATACGAATCTACAGATGAAGCAGGTTTCCGGGTAGTTACCTGGTATAATGCAGGAACCAGAAATTTCTATGCAAAGACACCGATTTATACACCGGAAGATCTGGCAGGCAAAAAAATCCGTGTGCAGCAGAGTCCGGCCAGTGTTGCCATGGCAAATGCCTTTGGCGCGGCAGCAGCTCCTATGGGCTTTGGTGAGGTATATACAGCCATCCAGCAGGGCGTGATCGATGGGGCAGAGAACAACGAGCTGGCATTGACTAATAACAAGCACGGTGAAGTTGCAAAATATTATACATACAACAAACACCAGATGGTGCCGGATATGCTGGTTGCCAACCTGAAATTCTTAAACAGCTTAAGCCCGGAAGAATATCAGGTATTTAAAGAGGCAGCCAGTAAATCAACAGAAGTAGAACTGGAAGAGTGGGATAAAAGTATTGAAGAGGCGAAAAAGATCGCAACAGATGATATGGGTGTAGAATTTATCGATGTGGATATCAATGCATTTAAACAGAAGGTACTTCCCCTTCATGAGAAGATGTTAAATGAAAACCCCAAGATCTGTGATCTTTATGAGCATATTAAAGAGGCAAATGAGGCAGCGGCCGGAAAGGAAGGCAAGTAATGGAAAGTATGCGAAAAGTAAGAAAAACCATGATGAAAGTGCTGGGTTATCTGATCATTTTCCTGTTCATGATGATGACAGCAGTGGGAAGCTACCAGATCATCACAAGATATTTCTTTAACAGGCCAAGCACAGTATCAGAAGAATTGCTGACCTATTCCTTTACCTGGATGTCCCTTCTTGCATCTGCATATGTCTTTGGTAAAAGAGACCATATGAGAATGGGATTTATGGCAGATAAGCTGACTGGAAATTGCAGAAAATATCTGGAGATCATAATTGATCTGCTATCCTTTAGTTTCGCGGCAGTTGTCATGGTTTACGGCGGCTGCTCTATTACAAAACTGACTATGATCCAGACCACCGCATCTTTGCGTGTGCCAATGGGTTATATTTACGTGATCGTACCTGTAAGCGGTATCCTTATTATGATGTTTGCGGCTATGAATGCAGTGGAAATGTTCCATCATGAGTTTAAAGAAGCCGGGGAGGTGAGAGTATGACAATAGCGGGACTTTGCGGGCTTATTATATTTGTATTGCTGGCGGTCATGCTGATCGCAGGTGTGCCTATTGCAGTAGCGTTGGCTGTTTCTTCCATTTGTGCTATTTTGCCTGTTTTAAACATGGGAGCAAGCGTACTGACTGGTGCACAGAGGATCTTTTCAGGTATCTCCGTATTCAGTCTCCTTGCCATTCCTTTCTTTATTCTGGCAGGAAACCTGATGAATAAAGGTGGTATCGCCATCCGCCTCATTAATTTTGCAAAGCTTTTTACCGGCAATATCCCGGGCGCATTAGCTCACACCAATGCAGTGGCAAATATGCTTTTCGGAGCTATTTCCGGCTCTGGTACAGCAGCAGCTTCTGCCATGGGTTCTATTATTGGACCTATTGAAGAGGAAGAAGGCTATGACCGTGATTTTTCAGCAGCAGCTAATATTGCAACTGCTCCTACAGGGCTTTTGATTCCTCCAAGCAACGTTATGATCACATTTTCACTGGTCAGCGGAGGAACTTCTGTAGCAGCTCTTTTTATGGCAGGTTATATCCCGGGTATTCTCTGGGGTCTTGCATGTATGGTAGTTATTTACATTTTCGCAAAGAAAAAGGGCTACCGCAGCACAAAGAAATATACTTCATCTGAAAAGATCAGGGTATTTTTACAGGCGATCCCATGTCTGCTTATGATCATTGTTGTTATCGGTGGTATTATTTCCGGTATATTTACAGCAACAGAGGGAAGCGTGGTTGCAGTTGTATACAGTATGGTACTGGCAATTTTCTTTTACAAGTCTATTAAGCCCTCTGAGCTGCCAAAGATATTCCTTGACAGTGCAGAAATGACAGGTATCATTATTTTCCTTATTGGTGTATCCAGTATCATGAGCTGGGTCATGGCATTTACCGGCATCCCAACTGCAGTAAGTACAGCTATGCTTGGTATCAGCAATAACCGTTACGTGATCTTGTTCATTATCAACATCCTGCTGCTGATCGTAGGTACTTTTATGGATATGACACCGGCATGCCTGATCTTTACCCCTATCTTCCTGCCCATCTGTCAGGCACTGGGAATGAACACGATCCATTTCGGTATTATGATGATCTTTAACTTGTGTATCGGAACTATTACACCGCCGGTTGGGACTACACTGTTTGTGGGTGTAAAAGTAGGAAAAACAAGGATCGAGCAGGTGATCTCGCCGCTGCTTTATTATTTTGGGGCAATCTTTATTGTTCTGATGCTGGTATCTTATATTCCGGCCCTGTCATTATGGCTGCCGGGACTGTTGGGATACGTATAAAAAAAGCAGGATCTGCCTGTGGCTGCAGGCGCAAAGGCATCTGAATTCTGTATTCAGATGTCTTTTTTTGTTGCCAACATTTTGTCAGTATAGTATAATTCTGAGTGATAACAGGGTAAAAATTTCATTAACGTACGCAGTGCGTACGCCTCAGAAATTTAGGTACAACTGACAAAAATCTTCTGGCAAAATCAGATACAGAAAGATTTAGAGAGAACATTTTATTAGCAGGCGGCAGCCCTGGTGACAGAAAGGAAGGACGAACATGATGATCAAGATAGGTATTTTAGGTTATGGCAATCTGGGAAAAGGAGTAGAGTGTGCCATTAAGCACAATCCGGATATGGAACTGAAAGCAGTATTTACAAGAAGAGACCCTTCAAGTCTTTCTATTCTTACAGAAGGAGCAAAGGTATATTCAGTTGAAGATGCACCTGCGATGAAGGATGAGATCGATGTCCTGATCATCTGTGGCGGAAGTGCAACAGATCTTCCAAAACAGACTCCTGAAATGGCAAAATATTTCAATGTGATCGACAGTTTTGATACTCACGCAAAAATTCCGGAGCACTTTGAGGCAGTAGACAAGGCAGCAAAGGAAAGCGGCCACATCGGACTGATCAGCGTAGGCTGGGATCCGGGTATGTTCTCCTTAAACCGTCTGTATGCAAATGCTGTTCTTCCAGGCGGAAAAGATTATACATTCTGGGGAAAAGGTGTAAGCCAGGGACATTCTGATGCTATCAGACGTATTGCAGGCGTTAAGGATGCAAGACAGTATACCATCCCGGTAGACAGTGCATTAGAGGCAGTAAGAAGCGGAAGTGAGCCGGAGCTGACTACCAGACAGAAGCACACCAGAGAGTGCTTTGTTGTGGCAGAAGAGGGTGCAGATCTTAAAAAGATCGAAGAAGAGATCGTTACTATGCCAAATTACTTTGCTGATTATGATACTACCGTACATTTTATCAGTGAAGAAGAATTGTTAAGAGACCATGCAGGCATCCCACATGGCGGTTTTGTGATCCGCACAGGAAAGACCGGCTGGAACAATGAAAATTCCCATGTGATAGAATACAGCTTAAAGCTGGATTCCAACCCTGAATTTACTTCTTCTGTACTGGCTGCATATGCAAGAGCCGCATACCGCTTGAGCAAAGAAGGACAGACTGGCTGCAAGACTGTTTTTGATATTGCACCAGCTTACCTGTCAGCAGAAGACGGAGCATATTTAAGAAAGCACATGCTATAAAAAGGAGTACTTGTTGAAACGATATTTTGCACCATTTAAAGAAGCACGCTCTTTGAGAAGAAAAGAGAAATTCATAGTATTGTCCCTGATCCCGTTATATTTTATTTTGATCGGCTTGTTCCTTCAGCCCATAAATGAGATCATTCCGGGAATTATCCGTATTGTGCGGGAGCCGGACGTGCTGATCACTGATTATTTTGCAGTAGGCGGAATTGGGGCAGCCTTGATCAATGCCGGGCTGACAACGCTGCTTAGTATTGGACTGCTTTACTTTTCCGGAAAGGAAATGGACGGCCATACGATCACTTCTGCCTGCCTGATGTTTGGTTTTTCTCTTTTTGGAAAGAACATTGTCAACATCTGGGCTATTATGGCAGGTGTTGTTTTATATGCAAAATATCATGGGACTTCTTTAAACCGTTATCTTTATGTAGGTCTGTATGGCACCAGTCTTTCGCCCATCATGACCCAGATGATGCACATTGGAAAATTTCCTATGCCAGTCTGTTTTATGCTGTCCCTGCTTTTAGGACTTGGCATCGGTTTTGTGCTGCCGCCATTGTGTACCCATGTACATTACGCTCATCAGGGATATTCCCTGTACAACGTAGGTTTTGGCGCAGGCATTATTGCAACAGTAGTAGTATCACTGGCTAAATCTTTTGGGATCCACATAGAATCCCGTCTGATCTGGTCCGTTGGAAATAATACATTGTTTACCATTTTCTTAATGGTATTATTTGGCTTTATGATCGCATCAGCAGTGGCAGTCAGAGGAAAGACGATTTTGAAATCCTATGGCCGTATCCTTAAAACTACGGGAATTTCAGGTACAGACTATCTGAAGGATGAAGGCGGGGCAACAACTGTATTTAATATGGGGGTTAACGGTCTTTTTGCCACTTTGTTTGTTCTGGTAGTAAATGGTGATCTGAACGGCCCTACCATATGTGGTATTTTTACCATTGTTGGTTTCAGCTCCACAGGAAAACATCTGAAAAATATTGCTCCTATTATGTTTGGGGTCTATCTTGCAAGTTTTACAAAAACATGGGCGATCAATCAGCCTTCACCGATCCTGGCATTACTGTTTTCTACTACACTGGCACCGGTGGCAGGTAAATTTGGCCCTGTAGTAGGTATTATTGCCGGTTATCTCCATTCTTCCGTGGCCTTGAATGTAGGAATTGTATACGGAGGAATGAATTTGTATAATAATGGCTTTGCAGGAGGTATCGTTGCCATCTTTCTGGTACCTGTGGTGCAATCCATCAGTGACAGAAGAGCAAGAGCAAAAGGTGGACTGTCCTTGTAATATGAGATACCGGGTCAAAAAGCTGGGAATCCGGCGAAGGTCTGCTGGCAGGTGGATTGCTTTAGCCTGAACATTATTGGAAAAGAGAGGAAGCGGCATATAGTATGGATGAACGTTTGAAGAAACAGCTGGATTTTGCCCTGGAGATCGATAAAGAAAAAAACATTTTCCGCCAGACCCATTTATCTGGTCACGGAAGAAATGAAAATGATGCAGAGCATGCATGGCATATGGCGATCATGGCTTATCTTTTGCGGGAATATTCCAACGAGCCGGTCGATATTACCAGGGTCATGCTTATGTGTCTGATCCATGATGTAGTGGAGATCGATGCAGGAGATACCTATGCCTACGATGCAGAAGGATTAAAGACCCAGAAAGCAAGGGAAGAGGCTGCAAAAGAGCGGATTTATTCCCTGCTTCCTGAAGACCAGAAAAAGGAACTGGCAGCTATATTTGATGAATTTGAGGAAAGTAAGACACCGGAGTCTAAGTTTGCCCATGCAATGGATAATCTCCAACCGCTAATGTTGAATAACAGCAATGACGGAGGGGACTGGAGAGAACATGGTGTCAGCGCAAAGCAGGTTTACGGCCGCCAGGACCGCACAAAAGAAGGCTCTGAAAAACTGTATGAGATTACAGAACAGATCATAAAAAAACATGTGGAGAAGGGAAATTTAAAATGAAATTAGCGGTTATTTATGATTCAAAAACAAATAATACAGCTGCAGTAGCAGGCTATATGGCAGATGGAATGAACAGTATTGAAGGGGTAGAAGCAAAAACATTCATGTATTCAGAAGCCGATACAGAATTTATAAAAGAGTGTACTGGTGTAGTATTTGGCTGTCCTACTTACATGGCAGGTCCTACTGCTGATTTTTACACCTGGATGGAAAAATCAGCAAAAACTTTAAATCTGGCAGGAAAATTAGGAGGTGTATTTGCTACAGAGCAGTATATCCACGGTGGTGCTGACCTGACTATGAATGCACTGCTTATCCACCTGTTAGTATATGGAATGATGATCTATTCCGGTGGCGGCTCCTATGGTAAGCCGGTGATCCACATGGGACCGGTGGAGGTCAGCCCGGAGAAGGAGAATTTCAGGGAATTGTTTGAAATCTACGGAAAGAGATTTGCAACCCAGGCGCAAAAGATAAGTAAATAATTAGTTACAGTTCAGCCATGACATCTTCTTGAAAACAAGAAGCATGGTGGGTTCACCATCACCATATGTTGATTTGGATGAAAAAGTGCTTATGCAAGCAAAATTACAACACACTTTCTCATTCAAACCAGCTCATGGCTGAATTATAACAATGATCAACGTTCTATTATGGTTACGATCATCTGGTTAGGAAGGCAGACAATAGTATCTGTATCCAGATGCTTTTTTCCCTGCTTCACGCAAAGTTTGTCCGGGCAGCTGGCATCATAACACCAGATCTCCCCGTCTTTGACGATCAGCTGATTGGTGCCGCCATTAGGCGTCTGGATCGTCACTTCCTGGTTTTTAGACAGGTCCAGGACCTGAGTTATCTGACCGCTGCAGGAGATTTCTGCAGCGGCTCCTTTTTTTCCGGGATGAAGATACTGAAATAAAAGGAACGCAAGGGCAAAAACAATGAAAACGCCAGCCAGAATAAGGCTGCGGTATCTTAAATGGGATTTCTGATCCATGGAAAAATCCTTTCTATAATGATGTCCTGTTGGGTTTAGCTTCTTGCTCATGTTTCCGGCGGGTCTCAAGGTCAAAAATTATCCTGCAAGCAAGCTTAAATGGGATTTCTGGCCTTGGGATCCTGGTATCATACAAATAACGTAGGTATAGTAGCATAGAACTGTCTCTTATACACATCTCCGAGCCCACGAGACACTGAGCGATCTCG
>OWIN01001249.1_pt1 | contig 10969 bp, 8 predicted proteins | sample 1732771 | NCBI WGS metagenome assembly OWIN01 (sample SAMN05065752, study PRJEB22554) | human gut metagenome | biome: ENVO:2100002; feature: ENVO:00000062; material: ENVO:00002003 | host: Homo sapiens | place: USA | reverse complement strand
ACCATAGACGTATCATGGAAAGAAGGGCGCATTTCCTTCCGCCTTGACTTCTGAAACAGAAAACAGCACTGAAAGAAAAACAGTGCCGTTTTTGAGTAAAGGATTGTGGAGTGTTTTTGGAAATGCAATGAAAATGAGGCGCAGCTTGATAATGACAGACTCAACGATCTTAATAGAAAATGGCAGATCGGATAAGCTATGAGTGGATTTGCCCCGATAACCCGATAATGGGTATTCAGGGCTTTGGAATCTAAATAGAGAAATCCTAAAGATTAACTATAAAATTTACACAGATGCTGTCAACGGATATCTTTGGCCTGATTTAACAAGTGAACAATTGTCCTGCAAATATGTAAGTGAAGCGGATGTGCTAAATGTTGTGTTGTTTAATAAACGTGCAAAATAGTGGCGTGAGGAAAATCCGGATCTGAAAGAAAAATGAGGGCTTGTGCAAATTTGTATGAACCATTGACCCTTGCGAATATGGAAAGCTGTAATACGGTTTTAATTGGTAAAAAATTAATCAGAAAGAGCGAATGGTCGTGCTTAGAAAATTGGCAAGAACCTAATTATTTTCTTTGGAGAATTTGAATACTGAAAGAATGAAAAAACTGAAGGTTTTGGATAATGAAAAGTAAGAATGATCAAAATATTCATGAAGCTGAGCTATAGAAAAAGCAGTACGGCAAATGTATCCATACTAAGAACATTTTGTGGTTGCTGTTTATTTTTATCATGGTGTACAATATAGACAACTGCTGGATCAGCAGCTTAGAAAATATATAGAATGATTATTATCTGCCGCATAGGCAGCCTATTTTGGAAAGGTGGTTCGACTATTTTTATAAATCCATATATAGAATTATTTAAGAATTTGTGATATCATGCATTTAAAGAGGAAAAGAAAATAATGACGATTGAAAAAGTTCATGAACAGCGAATTAAGGAGAGGAGAAAAATGGAACATAACATAAATGATACAGATGACATTGTGGAAAAAATGAGATTACTGGTGGCTGATGGTACGATATGGCTGACACAAAAGGAAATAGCGGAGCTTTTTCAAACGACGAAACAAAGTATAGGCATGCATATCAGGTTCATCCTGAAGCATGGTGAATTGGATGAAAGAGTGGTGGTCAGCTATCGGCTGGCTGACCGAAAACAGGGGACGATGCAAGGGAAATTGCAAGTACGAAAGACAGCCCATTATAACTCAGACATGGTATTGGCGGTTGCGCGCCGTGTGTGCTCACCAAGGGGGAGGCAGTTCAGGAGGTATGACACAGCGGTATTAAAAGAGTATCTTGGCAGGAGATTCTGCCAAGGATAAATAACATTTGAGAGGTTGGGGCGGAACAATCCTTTGTAAGGAGTTATCCTGCTGTATCAGGGGAAGTGCCGGAGTGATCTGCAGCCGGTATGGATTATGGTTCTGAAAAGGAGGATAATGAGTTTCAAAATGGCATAAGCTTCATGAGAAAATCATAGGTCTGTTGATTGGCAGACGGTCATTGCAGGATGTATTTGACGGAGGTTTCTGATGATAGAGGATATTGTCAAGTCGGACTTAAAAACGATTCTTCATTCTAAACGGGCGAATTTATATTATCTTGAAAAGTGCAGGATCATGCAGAAGGATGGACGTATTGTTTATTTGACGGAGACGAAAAAAGAGAACTTGTTTTGGAATATTCCGATTGCCAACACAACAGTGATTCTTTTGGGCAGCGGTACTTCTGTGACACAGGCGGCAATGCGGCTGCTCAGCAGCGCCGGTGTACTTGTTGGTTTCTGCGGTGGTGGGGCTACACCGTTATTTGCCGGTACGGAGGTGGAGTGGCTGAATCCGCAAAGTGAGTACAGGCCGACAGAATATGTGCAGGGGTGGCTGTCTTTTTGGTTTGATGAAGAGAAACGTCTTGCTGTGGCAAAGGAGTTCCAGAAAAAGCGTATCCGTTTTCTGCAGACAGTCTGGGATAAAGACAATGAATTGGCCGATGAAGGTTTTTTTACCGATGATGCTTTGACAGAAGAAGCGATTTCCGTTTTTAAGAGCCGCATGGAAATAGCGGGGGATGTGACCCATGTATTGGCGGCGGAGGCGGAATTCACAAAAAAGCTCTACAGGTACGCGGCACAGAATACGGAAACAGTCGATTTCACGAGGGAGCGTAATTCTGACCAGCCTGCGAACAGGCTGCTTGACCATGGGAATTATCTGGCGTACGGACTGGCGGCAACGACTCTCTGGGTACTTGGTATTCCTCACGGCTTCGCGGTGATGCATGGTAAGACAAGACGAGGCGCTCTTGTTTTTGATGTGGCAGATTTGATCAAGGATGCCATCGTCCTGCCATGGAGCTTTATCTGTGCCATGAGAGGGCAGAGAGACAGAGAATTCAGACAGATCTGCTTACAGAAGTTTACCGAACATAAGGCGCTGGATTTTATGTTTGATGAAGTGAAACGGTGCAGCAGACTATATGCGGGCGGTGAACGGTCATGATGGTCATATTTACGAGCAGGAGCGAGAAGAAGGCTATTTATACGGTGCGGAGGATTCTGGATAGTTTTGCAGACAGAATTGGGAATGATACGTGGAAAACGGTCATTACGCAAGAGGGATTGCTGACGGTGCAGGCGCTTTTGCGACGGACTGCTACCAAAAGTACAGCAGTGGCGTGTCATTGGATCCGGTCACGGAGCCATAGCGAGCTGGTCTGGATTGTAGGGAAGCGGGACATGTTTAATGAGGAAGGCATCGTGCCTGTCCACTCCACACAAAAGGAAATCCTTCACCATGAGTGGGAAAACGATTGGCAGTATCTGCCGTTGATAAAAGCGCTGGCAGCGGTGTCGGCACTCTTTCATGACTGGGGAAAGGCATCAGCGTTATTTCAGGAAAAACTGGATAAAGGGACATTGAAAATGGATCCCTTCCGTCATGAATGGGTATCCTGCAAGCTTCTTGAAGCGCTTATTTTTGCCGCAGGTGCGGAGGAAGACGATAGAAAATGGCTGAAAGTACTGGCCGAAAGAACGATAAAGACAGAGGATATAGAAAAGAATCTGCAAATTGACGAAAAAGGAAACGGGCAGGCAGATATGAAAAAGCTGGATGCAGCACATTTGCCGCCGATTGCAAAATTTCTGATGTGGTTGATCCTGTCTCATCACAGGCTGCCGTCTATGGATAAGGATGGCTGGGTGAATGTGGAGAAAAAAAGTTTCCACAGTATATTCTCCAGTCTGAATGCGTCCTGGGGATATGAGAGTGAAGCGGAGGAGACTATTATGTGCCGCAGGAGCTGCTTTGTATTTCCGGAGGGACTCCTTGTGGAGAATGCGGCAGCCTGGCGGAAGGCCATAAAAAAATGGTGCGGCCGATTATTAAATGATTATGACAGACTGATGGATATTATGGGAGGGGAAACATATAAACCATCTTTCAGGGCTATCGCCCACTATACGAGATTGTCTCTTATGCTGGCGGATCATTATATTTCTTCCCTGCCTGAGGAAACAGATAAGGGCCGATGGGCAAAAAATGATTTATGGGCGAATACAGATGGTAAAACCGGAAAGAAAAAGCAGTTTCTGGAGGAACATTTGGTTAGGGTCTGTGAACAGGCAACCCATATTGCCCACAGACTTCCTTATTTCAGTGATCAGATGGAGAGCGTCTATGATGTAAAGGCGTTGGCAAAGAAAAGTCCGGCAGTTTTCAGATGGCAGGATACAGTTGTCGAGAAAATCAGAGCATTCCGGGAGAAGAATGGGGATGGTGCCAGGTATTTTATAGTCAATATGGCAAGCACCGGCTGCGGCAAAACGTTTGCCAATGCAAAGATCATGCAGGCTGTATCGACGGACGGAAAATCGCTCCGGTATATCCTTGCCCTCGGCCTCCGTACGTTGACGCTGCAGACCGGTGATGAATACAGGGAACGGATACATTTGGACAGGAATGATCTGGCCGTCCTTATCGGTTCCAGTGCCGTAACCAAATTGCATGAGGAAAATAAGGAAGCAGATAAAGAGAAAGAGGAAGAGAAAAAGGGAAATAGAAAGGGGTATTTATCGGAAGAGCCGCTGCTGCCGGAAGAATTGGAGTATGTGGATACGGAAAGCGAGGAGCAGTCCCGGTTTCTGGATATCTTCTTCAATAAAACAGATAAAAAAGGAGTGGCGGTAAATCAAAAGACATCAAAAAAGAATAAAGCCTTTCTATACAAGCCTGTCCTTGCGGCAACTATCGATCATATGATGGGGGCTGTGGAGACGACGCGGGGAGGAAGGTATATTTTGCCTTCATTGCGGCTGATGTCATCGGATCTGGTGATTGATGAAATTGATGATTTCAATTCCAAGGATCTCATCGCCATAGCAAGGCTTGTCCATCTGGCGGGATTGTGCGGAAGAAATGTGGCGATCTCCTCAGCGACGATACCGCCTGATCTGGCGGAAGGGCTGTACAGGTCATATCAGGCAGGACTGAAAAGTTACAATTCCTTCTTTACGGGGAAAAAACAGTGTGCTCTTGTGCTTTGTGATGAGTTCAGGACAGATGTGGAACCGATGGACAGCGGGGATGATTCGGCTTATCGAAAGATTCACGATCGATTTATCCGTAAACGAGTGGAAAATCTGGGGAAAGAGCCGGTAAAGCGTAAGGGATATATACAGCCCTGCGGAGTGGAAGATAATGACACTGACGCTGCGAAAGAGACTTCCTATTTTGAAAATATGAGGAAGGCCATAGAAAAGCTGCATGAAAATCACCATGTCATTGATAAAAGAACAAAGAAGCGGATTTCTTTCGGCGTAGTTCGTGTGGCAAATATCACCCCCTGTGTGAAAATCAGCCTGTACCTCATGAAATGCGGATGGAGCGAGGGGACAGCTGTCCGAGTGATGACTTACCACAGCAGGCAGATCCTTCTTCTCCGTCATGAGCAGGAGCGGTATCTGGACAAGGTGCTCACAAGAAAAACGCAGTCTGCCACAGTGGATTTTCAGGATGAAACCGTGCGGAAGCATTTGGACAGCACACCGGAAGAGAATATCATATTTATTCTTGTAGCAACACCGGTGGAGGAAGTCGGCCGTGATCATGACTTCGATTGGGCAGTGGTGGAGCCGTCGTCGTACCGATCCATCATACAGCTTGCCGGCCGTGTTCTTCGTCATCGTCAGCCGGTTTCAGGGACGCTTGAAAAAAAGAATATGGCAATCATGGCATATAATCTGAAAGCCTGGCAGGGAAAAGAGCCGGCTTACAGCAAACCCGGGTATGAAACCAAAAAGCGGAAATTGAACAGTTATGACATGCATGATCTTGTGGATGAAGAAGAGCTGGGCAGAAGGATTGATGCGGTACCGAGAATTTTAAAACCGGAAATGCTGGATAAGGAGCAATTCTGTCCGGATGATAAAAGATATTTCTCAAAACTCTCTGATTTGGAACATGCGAGCATGATGGATTTTAACTGCAAGGGAGATTGCGGGCCGCAGTGTATGCACGGATGGATGGAAGAATACTGGTGGATGACGGCACTTCCGCAAGGCTGCAGCCGCTTCCGTGAAAGCTATGGGGAAGAAATCAAGGCCTGCGCGGTGTATGAGGAGGGGGTACGAAAATTTCTTGTGTATGAGGGAAAGGAGAAGACTTTGCTTTCAGATAGTGTAGGAATTACCGACTACAGTGGTATGACAGAGGGAATGGAGGGACGGTTATGGCTTATTCGTGATTATGAAGCTGCCTTGAGGCGGTACGTATCAGATACAAGTGATGTGCCGCAGGATGTGCAAATGAATGAGATTTCCTGCAGATATGGAGAAATCACTATACCCTACGGGAGATCCAGTACAGTGGATGAATGGAAATATTCAGATCAGTTAGGTATGTTCAAGTTAACGGAAGAAAATAGACAGGAGGGATGATTTTGAGCGGATTGACAGCGTACATATCGGAAGCGGCGGCAGGGAAAAAGAAAACGCCACAGAAGTGGCTGGCGGATACGGTTTCTTTGCTTTCCAAATGCGATATGGCGACACATGTCGGGAAATTCACCCATCCCGATGTGAAAGTGTATTTGCAGAGAAAAAATAAAGCGGGACAAAATGCCTATGTACTGACGGAAAATGTGGACTGTGAAACGGATATCGTATATTCTTCTGCCGCTTACATGGGCGCAGCGAAATTACTGCTTTATGCATTGGATGACGGAAGACCATTATGGAAGCATATCTATGAAAATGATGAAAACGTTAGGAGAGAAGTAGAATCTTTGGGCGTATCCTTCGATACCATGAGACAGGAAGTGGAACGCATGATGGCGACTGCCGATCCGGCAGCGACGGACGGAAGGCTGCGGCAGATTTACTTTCCTGCCGGAGAAGGGACGTATCATCTGTTGACCGTATTGCCGTCCTCAAGCCTTCTGCAAGTGCTGAACGGCAGAAGCAGGAATATGAGGCAGCACAGGTTTGACTGCCGTAATGAGAAAAGCGAGTTTTATGGGAATGCATGTGATGAAATCATGGAGAGGACAGTCATCGGCTTTGGGGGAACGAAAGCGCAGAATATCAGCGCCTTTAATGCACGGGTAGCGGGAAAAGCGGATCTGCTCATGTCTATGCCGGCTCTGCTGGAAGGGGAAAAAATACGTCGCCCCCACCGTAATTTCCTTGAGGAAACAGTGCCATACCGGGCCTATTTCTTCCTGTTCCGAAATCTGCATGAGTTGTTTCTCATGGAACGGAATAATGCGGAAATTCGGAATAAGAGGGAAGCACTGGTCTGTGATCTGATTGATGTCATACTGCAGTCCTGTTATCGTTTACGGGAAGAGCCTGCCGGCTGGAGCAATGGCGAAGAGTTCCTTAATCTGCCGCAGATCCAGAAAATATGGCTTGATGAACAATATAGAGAGGAACGGACAGATGAATGGGCAAAGGAAACAGGGAAGTATTTTGCAAAATGGTTTATTTACAAATATAGAAGGATCAAAAAAGAACAGCGTGTATCATTGGGCGAGGAGGAAATGAAACATATCCGGCACGCAATGATAAAAGTGCTTATGGAGGAGGTGAGAAGTTTGTCATGAAAGCATATCTGCTTATATCCCATCTGCGGATTCATAATGCCAATGCCATGAGCAGTACCTTAACCATCGGAGTACCTGCTATGACAGCATGGCTCGGTGCAGTCCATGCACTGGAACGAAAGTTGGGAGAAAGGAGGGAGCCGGCTCTGGAGGGGATACGACTTGTAAAAACAGCGGTATCATATCACAAGACGAATCTGCAGATTTATAAGGGCCCCGGAGACTATGTAAATTCTCTTGTAGGAACGGCAAATCCACTTAATGAAAAAGGGGAAAGACCGTCATTTATTGAAGATGCGAGAATCCATCTTTCCGTATCCCTTCTGATAGAGGCCGAAAGGGTAGACGGGAATAACATGGAATTATTGGAACAGGCAGTAAAGGAAATATTGCCCCGGATGAAAATGGCGGGGGGAGACATACTGGATATTAGAAAAATCCAAGTCATGCGTATAGATGAAGACAATCCTATATCAGTTAGGAAAGTGATTTCCACCCTTATGCCCGGTTATATACCTATTGAACGCAGGGATCTCATGGAAGCGAAAGAGCTGGAAGGAAAAGACAGTCTGGACAGGCTGCTTCACTATCTGAAAGTACATCAGATGGCAGAAAAAGATGAATCCGGTAAGGTAACAGGCTGGAAATACGAAAAGGCGGCGGCCGGATGGATTGCGCCGCTTGCTGTAGGATTTAAAGGATTGTCTCCGCTGGGGAAAGTGAAAAATCAGCGGGATCCGGATACGCCCCATCGATTTGCAGAAAGCATAGTCACCCTTGGTGAATTTAAGATGGCTCATCGGTTCCGTGACATAGATGAAATGATGTGGCACTATGCCTATGAAGAAACCAATCAATTATATCTTTGTAAAAATCAGGAATGATCAGGAGGAAATGAAAATGGCGAAAAAAGAATCAAATCTGGCATCTGTACTTTCTTTTGAAAAGAAACTTGTTTTATCGGATGGCTATATGTATGGAACAACCTGGGAAAAAAGAAACGAAACAGCCCGTCCCGTTATGCTGGTAGAAAAATCTGTAAGAGGAACCATTTCCAACCGATTGAAGGATAGTGTAAAAAATGATCCCATGAAATTGAATGCGGAAGTGGAAAAAGCAAATCTGCAGACCGTAGACAGTGCTTCTATTTCTTTAAACGATGACACATTGAAATTATCCTTTACAATCAAAGTCCTTTCCGGTGTAGAGCATCCTTCTGCATGCAATAACGAAACTCATCATAAAAAGATAGAAGAAATAGGAAAGAAATTTATTGAGCAGAACGGATTTAAAGAGCTGTCAGCCCGTTATGCGATGAATATAGCCAATGGACGCTTCCTTTGGAGAAATCGTGTAGGGGCGGAAAAAGCGGAGGTCATTGTATCCATAAAAGAAGAAAATAAAAAATGGATATTTAATATTTATGATTTCAGCTTGAAGGATTTTGAGAAGAATCGTGAAAAAGTGGAAGAATTGGCATCTTTTATTGCCGAAACTCTCTGTGGAAAGAGGTCATCCCTTCTGATCGAAGTGGAAGCCTTCGCACTTATGGGGAAAGGACAGGAAATTTATCCCAGCGAAGAACTGATTCTTGATAAAGGGAAAGGCAAGAAGAGCAAGGTTCTTTACCATGTGGACGGTACGGCAGCCATGCACTCGCAGAAACTCAGCAATGCCATCAGAACCGTCGACACTTGGTATCCTCAGGAAGAAGGCAGACGGATACCGATTGCCATTGAACCCTATGGCGCGGTTACTACTCTGGGGAAAGCCTACCGCACACCAAAAGAGAAAAAAGATTTTTATACCCTGTTTGATCAGTGGTCAACCGGCAGTGAACCGGACGATGAAAATGACAAAAACTATGTCATGGCTGTTCTCGTCCGCGGCGGTGTTTTTGGTCAGAGCGAAAAGGAATAAGCCATGGAATACTATCAGGAAATCACCTTGCTCCCGTGTGCGGAAGTATCGCTTGCCTTCCTTTGGACCAAAGTGTTTACCCAGCTCCATATTGCTTTTGCAGATGAAAAAAATAAAAGCGGACATAACCCCTATGCCGTTTCATTTCCCGAGTACAGGGAAACAGGTCTGGGAGAAAAAATCCGTGTCTTTGCGGAAGCACAAGAATTGGAAAGACTCAACCTGTACAAAGTACTGGGACGCCTCCTTGATTATGTGCACTGTACAAGCATAAGAAAAGTACCGGAGCGCAAGCTGCGGGGGTATGCCGTGTATAGCAGGTACCAGCCGGAAGGCTCAATCCGGGTAAAAGCGAAACGCTATGCAAAAAGACATCCGGGAGTAACGATTGAAGAGGCTGCCCGGCTTCTGCAAGGAAAGAGAAAATCTGTCAGACTGCCGTACATACAGATGAAAAGCTTTTCCCGCGGAGGAACATTTAGCCTTTTTATAAAAAAGCGGGTAGAAGAAGAATCTGCCTTGACAGAATGCGGAACCTATGGTTTAAGTAATAACAGAACCGTTCCGGAATTTTAACCCAAATTTTTACGGCGTTTGAAAAATGCGATTAAATCAATCTATTTCAAAGCAGGAATAAATTTGGGTCAAAGTGGGAAAAAGATGTATAAGCGCACGTGCTGTCGGATTCTTTTTCCGCTCCGGCATCGTTAACTGCCGCATAGGTAGTTTAGAAAAGTATCATTATCTTCTGTCGGATTCATCTTAAGTTAACTGCCGCATAGGTAGTTTAGAAATACCGCAATACCAAAACTGCCGTTAATTAAGAGTTAACTGCCGCATAGGTAGTTTAGAAATGTTTGGGATCAGCATCAGTAAGAATAGATCCGTTAACTGCCGCATAGGTAGTTTAGAAAAGAATGTGACGAAGCGTCTGGAGAAGAACCACGTTAACTGCCGCATAGGTAGTTTAGAAAAATACCGCAAAGATATTCGAGCTTTAGGAAAAGTTAACTGCCGCATAGGTAGTTTAGAAATACCACCAATAAATCTGCAATCGTATCTCCTTGTTAACTGCCGCATAGGTAGTTTAGAAAATAATACTAGATATCCTGACTTAGAAGAACGTGTTAACTGCCGCATAGGTAGTTTAGAAATGGTATTCCTGTACCTCCCGATTTTGTCAGAGGTTAACTGCCGCATAGGTAGTTTAGAAAGAACACACCCGACGGATTCGGTGTAGACTTCGGTTAACTGCCGCATAGGTAGTTTAGAAAATTATCATCACCCCCTTTCAGTGTTCCGTTCTGTTAACTGCCGCATAGGTAGTTTAGAAATGTACCTTTTGCCGTGAGTTCCTCCACTTTCGGTTAACTGCCGCATAGGTAGTTTAGAAATTTTTCCGCATTTCGGGCAGTAGTAGTCCGATGTTAACTGCCGCATAGGTAGTTTAGAAAGAAGATCCTCGGCCCGGACGGTGAAGAAACTTGTTAACTGCCGCATAGGTAGTTTAGAAATCTAAAATGACAGTTTTACCGTCTTCCAGCGTGTTAACTGCCGCATAGGTAGTTTAGAAAATTGCCACCCATCCGGGCTTATTGTCACTGGCGTTAACTGCCGCATAGGTAGTTTAGAAAGATGAATTGATAGCTGGTCATCCGGAAATAGAGTTAACTGCCGCATAGGTAGTTTAGAAAATTAATAAGCAGTGGGGGATGCGAAAAGACGGGTTAACTGCCGCATAGGTAGTTTAGAAAATGTTATCTTCTCTTCATGATTTCTCTCACTTGTTAACTGCCGCATAGGCAGCTTAGAAAATCATCACGTCTTGATTAACGACTGCGGAATAGTTAACTGCCGCATAGGCAGCTTAGAAAGTAGATAGTACGGTAGGACATATTCATACTGTCTCTTATACACATCTCCGAGCCCACGAGACA
>OWIN01001233.1_pt1 | contig 11099 bp, 10 predicted proteins | sample 1732771 | NCBI WGS metagenome assembly OWIN01 (sample SAMN05065752, study PRJEB22554) | human gut metagenome | biome: ENVO:2100002; feature: ENVO:00000062; material: ENVO:00002003 | host: Homo sapiens | place: USA | reverse complement strand
TTTATAACATTTAAATTTGGTTTTAGTTCATGCGGAACAGGGGAGTTTCCGTCCCCTCATTCGGGGATTCTTTTTTTATTTCCTGACTTATCTCATTAAGGCGGTTGCTGTTGTGTTTCCGTCCCCTCATTCGGGGATTCTTTTTTTATAGGGCAACCCGTATTATGACCCCGACACCGCCAATAACGGTTTCCGTCCCCTCATTCGGGGATTCTTTTTTTATTCGACATCAGCAAAGAGGCTTTCTCTGCTGAAATCTTGACGTTTCCGTCCCCTCATTCGGGGATTCTTTTTTTATAGGAATAATGAAAATAAGTAGCGTTGTAGGCAGGTTCTTGTTTCCGTCCCCTCATTCGGGGATTCTTTTTTTATATGAAAATTTCCTCAGTTTTAGGTAAACTCATTGCAGGTTTCCGTCCCCTCATTCGGGGATTCTTTTTTTATCCTGTCGTTATGATATGCCGCCAAGTCTGAACATTTTTGCTATCTTTCGGCGGATCCTCCATTTCCTTGCACAAAAAGGCTCCCCTCTGACGCAATCCATACATTTCTCTCCGTACCCATCGGCATCGGCGCGGATTAAATCTTTTTTTCATCCATATTGTACCGTCTCCAATTCCTCTTAATCAATATATTATCACATCGTCTTCTTTTATATCACCTATGCCCCACGATCTTACTCTTGTATGGTCATAGAGAATATAAATACGCAATGAATCTTGCTCCGCATTTATGATTCTGCTCGCCAGTTCCGATATACATTCGTATTGTTTGGGTGTCAGAAATCCTTCAAATGCGGATTTTTGCACGCGCACGGCAAACTGCTCCAGACAGCGTACCATAGATAATCTTCTTTTATTATCCGTGATGTCATAAATGATGAGAACAATATACCGATTATCGTCTGTCGGCCGCACTCTGATTTCTATTTCTTCCATTATCGTATAACCATCGGCTTTAATTTCTCTACATCTCTTTGATGCACAGCAAGACTATAGGAGTCACATTCCATTTGTATGGTATGGCGCCAGGAATATGTTCCCTGAAAATAACGATTCACCGTACGCATTTTCCTTTCATATGCTTGCAGGAATATGCGCCGTCCAATCCGATTCAGATAAATCCCCCCATTTTCTCCTTTCACAAAATAATCTTTAGATATTTCCCGGTGCGTCACAAGGGAGAGGCAGAAAGCATCCACCACAGCCGGTCTCCATGGTTCCATGAGATCGGACGCTAATGCAGGATGTCCATTTCTCAGTGCATGAAGAAATCCTATATAAGGATGAAGGCCGCAGTTTACGATTGCACTGTAAAAATCATACATAAGGAGGGTATACCCGAAACTAAGAAGGGAATTGAAATAATCCCGGGGAGGACGCTTCGTACGCTTTTCAAACCGGAATTCTTCAGGAAGGATATGCCCTATCGCCTGAAAATAGATTCGTGCCATCATCCCTTCATATCCCATGACTTCTTCGACGGAATGAGCCATATGCAGCTTATCTGCTAATATCCGTATGTCACTTCTTACTTTTTCAATAAATGGATCCTCGGCACGGCGGTTATAATTCCGCAATATAGTTCTTTGATTATATACTTTCCCAAACACAACTCTTTTCGCAAGCGCAAGGCAGAAGTCCTTATCTGCCAACGCGTCAAACTGTTCTTTCTGGCGCAATACATTCTGATGATCCGTGGATTCCAGGCGGCCGAAAAAGCGTCCTGTCGAGGAGAGCCATGTCAAAGGAATATTTCTTTCCAAAAAATCTACAATGACGGATGATGATATCTGGATAGAGTCAAACAATGTGACACCTTCTACCACGGCAGACGGTACTTCGCAGATCGTTTCATTCTCACGACTGATCACATATCGTCCGCCCTGCCGATTAAGCTTTGCCCCCGGTTCGGTGACATAGATCCAGCTCACGTCCGATAACCTTCTTTCTATAAACTATCTATGATGGAATTATTTAATTCACCATAATCCCATTGGAACTTTTGACCTCGAATCAAATCTGATGCCCGATGTAAATAATTTAATATATCCCGAGAATCTAATCCTGCATCAGCAATTCCGCTTCTTTCTTTGCCCTTTGACCACTCCCTTATAATATTTTCCGTCAAGTTCATGACTATTTTATGCGCCACTTTATTTCTTATATTCTCTGATACAATGCTTAAACGGACAAATATTTTCTTAATTTCAATATCTCGTCCATTTGAAGATATCCCAGAATTAATGATCCATTCACAAATATACGCCATATTTGAAATAGATAAATCACTGTCCTTAAATCCGCCAGAGCGTTTATATTGATGATTCAAATGCTCCAACAACGTATTATTATATCGTCCTATTTTTTCTCTTTTTAATACATACCTGACATCCCCATCTTCATCTCGGCGAATCTCACTACATGCGTTTAAGTCAAATAACGTTCTCTGCTCCAAAGATATCGCGTAATCTGTCGCTAACTTCGTACAAATTGGTGTTGTTTTTACAATAAATTCATACAGCTGCTTTTTCCTTTGCCTAAGTTCCATGACACGGAAAAACTCTTCAAAATCTCCTGCCTTGCTGATTAAAGGTTTCCCATTATAAGAGGGAATAATTTTGTTGGCATCCTTCCACATCAAATTCCTTCTGCAAACCGCGTGACGCAAAAGCTTTTCCGATATATCAGAAAACAGATGCCGATTCTGTCTCAAAAGCTGCAGCGCGCCTTCATACTCATAATTTTCCACCAGAGATATAATTTGCCATTTCACACTGTGTTTTTTGAGCAGAGAAAGTTTCGCCTCCTTGCAGCGATTGGGGGCAGCGGGATCATTATCATCATTACAATCCAGCATTTCCACCAGTTCCGGTGTTTCTTCCGGATGATTTTTACTATTTGAGCTTTTTCCCGGAGTTAAAACCTGAATAGCTTTAGTCTCCGGATAGTCCAGCCCTATAAGCCCCATGACTGTTTTGATCTGCGGTGTGCCGGAGCTGAGATTCAGCAGCCATTCCTCATCAGGGTACTGTTCATACTTCTCATGGAATACATCCTGCAAAACCGTCAGTCTTTCATATATATGGGGCTCGGTAATTCCGCTCCTGATGAATTCGATCTTACATTGGGGTGCTACTTTTTGTATACCCTTTGTATAACATCCGCTCTCTGCTTCCTTATCTTCCATTTCTTTCGTAAGAAATACAAAGATGCGGTCTACCGGCGCATAATGACGGAGAATATGCAGCATCCCGCCATCATGATATCCTCTCACCGGATCCGTATCTCCTACAGGTGTAAATAAGATTCTCATAACTGCTCCTTTTTTTGATAATAAGCAATATTCGAATGAACTGCGCCCATCCCCATAGCCGTCTTTATACCTATCCCCGCATAATCGGCAAAGGCAGCAAGCATAGACGCTATACGGCGTGTTATATCATCTTTAAAAAGGCCAAGCCGTATATTTCCCCGGAATGCCCGTATGCGCCTCCCTTCCACGGAGAAAGGATGGGTATGCAGCCGGTAATCCGTGATACACATAAATTCCGCCAGTTTATCCCCCAGCCGTTCTTCTCCCAGCACCATGCTGTCAGAATATACATTCCATTTCCGGATCAGGTTGTTAAAAACAAGCAGAAGCTCCGGAAAGATTTTGTATTCTCCATTTTTTTTGAACGAAGCGGATGTAAGAAAATCCAATTCTATATGATGGATCTTTTCCGTTCCTGTCCAGAATCGCTCTTCCAGTCCCTGAAATGAGTCTTTCTTCAGTATACTGAATTTTCCTACCTCTACTTCATATCCCTTTTGCTCCAAAAAAAGAGAGGTTTTCTGCATCATCGGCCGGAGTATATGGTCAAAAGCTTCTTCTGTCAGCACCGCTATCCGCCAGTAAGGGTTCCCCTCTTTCACCAAAAGATATTGGCTGTACGGGCGAACCCGCTGTTCATGCATCTTTGCCGCCCATTCTCTATCCAACTCACTGATTAACGCGCCGTGGAAAACGGAGCCGAAAGATTGATTGAGCAGGATTCCCTCCGGCAGATGCAGTTCCGTTTCTGCCAAGGTCAGCATAATTCTTCTTCCATTTCTAACTTACACATTCCCATGACTTGATAAGAATTCCCCCGCTTCGCCAATTTCAAAGTATGAGGAGAGATATGCTCTCCCTGATCGTGATGTCCCCGCTTAAATTGTTCTGCCATCAGTCGTTTCACTACATCCAGTCCGCTTTGGACATCAGGTGCCAGTGCGTATATCACCGTTTTACTCAGAAATCCGGATCCCCCGCCGAGCAATAAATCAGTATGCTGCATTTCCTGTATTTCATCGGTATCCCCAAATGACTTCCATAGCAATTCACACTGAAAATCAACAAAATCCTGAAGGCACTGAATAAGCCCTTTCGCATCAGAGATTCCCAAAGCTTTCATTTCCACACTGTCAATTCCCAGCTTAAAAGTCACTGTATCACCGGGCGCCATGCACTCCCGCCAAAGGGAAATGGTATGCGGTCTTTCTTCGGTTTCTCCCAAGTCCGCCTTTTGCACAATAAGCCCCGGCAGGGTAGCCGCTGTACTGTCTCCCACCGTAAGCCCGCGGAGGCAGCTGTTGACCATATTTCGTTTTCTGTCTTCGCCTATCGGTATAAAAAGTTCTCTTTCCAAACGATCCAGCACATTTCCTATATTTTGTTTAAGATACTTTCCGCTTCTTGCGGCGGTGGCGATGTCATTCCAGTATTTGTCGTACTTTTTCCGCTCCTTCTTGATCATCGCGAAAAGGATGGCTGTACGAAACGCCCCTTTCAGACTGGAACCGGGGACATACATCCTGCCCTTGCTATCCTTGATAAAGGTATGGATATCATTCAAAGCATTTCTCAAATTCTTTGAGTAAGGAACATCTGCCGTTTCCGGTTTTAACAGTACACCGCTATCGACCAATTTCTTCATGAGTCCTTTTAACGATTCCGGCTGGCAATTATTTCCTCTATAGGCATTCAAAAAATCATAAATGGAAAAATGTATGAATTTTCTGTGAATTTCAGAGACAAAGCTGTCCAACAGTTTTTCGTTTTCTAAAAACTCCGCCCATTTTGACTCGTTCAGAAAATAAATATGAGCCCTTTTTCCATCTTCCTCATATACATACTGATTTTTTTGATATATATCCCCACTGCCGATATGTACCGGCGACTGGCAGGTCAGTTTCATCTTCCAATATTTCATCATATCGGTAGCCCCACAAATAATCCTTTACCATATTTATAGACAGGATGCGACGCGGAACCATTATTCACGTCGGCAATCCGTCCCGCCAGCCGCTTGGAAAAACAGGCGCCTGACGCCATCATATACACGCTATTGGTTTTCGCAGCGCTTATCATGTCTCTTGACCATGCAAAGCCGCCCCGCTTAATGATTTTTCCCGTACCGGCCGCCGCATCTTTTACCTCCTCAAGAGACGGAAGGAAAGAAGACAGTGTCATATAGTACTCGGCATGGTCAGAACTCAGCATCTTATACAGAGCAGCATCATCTCCCCCATAAAAATCATCTTCACTCAGTTCCAAAGGATCATCTTCTAAACGATATTTACCCCATCCGCTGCTCCTTTTCCCGCCAATCCCTGTCATTCCCAAAAGGGTAATCAATGGCTCCAGCCGCGCTATACATTCTTCATTTCCCGAAAGGATCAGATATAATCCGGCATCAGATATAAAATGATATCCGCCAATCTCATAGGGAAGTTTTTCTCTGGCGTTGTATTGCGTACGTAGTTCTTCTTTCCCAAAATCAGGCTGGGCAGATATATCCCGCCCCTGTAAGTAAGACTCCATTTCCGAGGCACGGATAAAAGAGCGCTTCTTTTCTTTTTTCCGTTCCGCCGACTGTTCCCGCACCTCTTCATAGGATAATGTTTTCCCGCACTCGTCATGAGAGACGTTCATGACAGGACGGGGCAGGTACAATTCATTACAATCCTTCCTCTTTTTCCATGGAAACAAGTCCGAAAACCGCAGTTTTCCCCTTTGAACCCCTTCTACTACACACGCCAGCAGTTCCTGTGAAATATCCGCAGCTTCTCTGCAAAGTGCACTGAAAAAGGTATCCGCCCTGCAATAAGATAAAATTTCTCCAAGATCTCCGCCTTCTGCCGCATCACCGAAATGTACAGGAGATGTAAAACGGAACAGTATGATTTCATACCTCATAATTTTGATTCCTCAAACGCCTGCGCCAATGCAGCCTGCTCTTCCATTTCTACTGTCTGCGGATTCATTTTCTGCACATGGAACGAGGAAAATGCAATCCTGCCATAACCACGGGATCCATGTCCCCCAAGATAGTCTAACTGCAGCAGGCGGAATCCTCTGCATAGCACTTCCATATCCTCTTCCATCTGGCTCTCGTCTTCGATGTTATAAACCAGCTGGAAATCAAATTCCATTCCTGCCGGTACCCGTTCAATCATTCGGGGATTGGCCACACCGGTCCCCCGATTAATCGTATTTTCCGCTTTAATCTCCCCTAAGTAGGTATCTGTATCTAAGTTCTTAAACTTATTCCTGCTTTCTGCTTTGACGAATGCGTCCCTGAACTGCAAACGCGCAGGTTTTGTTTCTGTTTTTGAACTGATGCCAAATAATCTGGCCACGACCGCTTCATCTTCTTCCGGTTTCGGCAAATGAAGCGCAGTCATGTCGTCCCGTACCCTGGCTAAAAGTGTCCTCATCTTTCCCTTCAAAGAACTCCCCGGAATGATTGGCGCCTTTGTCAACGGATCCCTGATAAAAGGACTGTCTACGGCGCCAATCGGCGCAAAATCGCTGGAATCCCCGATATGTAATCCCGTCTTCACTGTAAGTACCGCTCCAATCAGCAATTTCCCTTTTAACTGTACCTGTGCCATAATTAGTCCTTCCCTCCATAAAATTTATGAAAAGCCACCAATGCTTCAATATAATGGGCAAATTTTTCATATTCTTTTGTACTGCTTTTTATCCCGTCAATCAGGCTCATTAATCCGGCTTCTTTTTCGAAATGCTCAACCGGATTTCCCCACTTACTCCTATTCCGTCCAATCTGATAAGCTAACTTTACTTTCAGATACTTGATTTGCGCCTGCAATTCCACAGGTAATGTATCATAGTCATCTGTCTTCTCTAATTTATAGGCATTCACTTTTTCGGTCACTGTATTTACGGCTGTCAAAAATTTCCGTATCTGTGTTGTAGTTACCAGCTCCGAGGTCCACTTCTCTCTTATGTGTTCCTTTAGTTTTTCCTGTGTATACATTTTTCTTTTCTTTTTTTGATCAGCAATAAAATGTTTCTCACAATTCGTTTTTGCTATTGTACATAACTTTTCCATCACCTGCTGCGCCTGATCCACAATCTTATTTTCTTCCAGCATCATGCTTCCTCCTTGTCACGCATACGATAAATAATGAATTGAAGAGCCGTCACTAATTCTTTTCGTTCTTCTTCCTTCACCGCCCACTGATAAAACCGGCTTCTTACCTTCTCATAACAGGGCTGCAATTCTTTCTCCTTCGGCTTCAATCGCGCCAATGTGTAAGCAAACCGCGCCAAGTCCATCCTATCCCCGGCAGCTCCCTGCAGTAAGTTCATTAATCTGTATAAAAGCGATTTACCTGTGGGGATACGATCATTTCTTTTATTGTTGCCATTGATACCATCCAGCAGCATATGCTCCATAAGGAACTTTATTTTTTCACCGTGAACTTTCTCTATGAATTCATCCCATGTATAAACAGCGGCATTTTCTTTTTCCGCTGCACTGCTATTCTTTTCATTTCGATGATATTCCGTACCACTGCCAAATAAAGCGATGCTATTTTTTCCAGGACTGTTCTTCGCTAACTCTTCCAATTCTCCGGTGACTTCCGCCATACGGCTGATCGGATATGTGGAAGAATACAATCCCAAACCGGCGGAAAAGGTAAGCTTTCCATTGGTATAAACCGAAAACGCACGTTTCAGATCAACGGCGAATCCCATCAGATCATCCCAGGCGCCGACAAGAAAAAGATCATCACCGCCAGAATACACTACATGAATTTTTCTCGGCTCACCGTCTTTATCCTCAAAAAGATAAAACGGCTTTATGCCTTCCGGCAATTCTTTTTTACAAATACCCTTGATTATCTTTCTAAAAAACAGCGCCATACTGCGTGATAAGGCAGCATATCGGGATAAAGTCGCATAGGCTTCCGGATTTTTATTCTCCTTATGTATAAAGCCAGCAATAAAGGCTGCTCCCAATCCATCTACATCTGCCCGAAGCACGCCAAGGCGTTTAATCCCCTTTCCTGTCTTATCTCCGGAACTTTCTGCCAGCTCATTGAAATCAAGCACTTTCCCTATCTCATTCTTTGCCGCATAATCTGCCACCCACAAACGGGATGCCATGAATGACGACGTATAAGAACCATTTTTATTATAAATCCGTTTCAGTATTCCGGCTTCAGCCCACTGCTTCAAATCATCTGGAGAAGCTGCTGTAAGCCAGCATAAACCGGAACACGCGGAAATCGGCATTGCTCTGTCCGGTCCTTCCGCTTTTTCTGAAAGAACAGCAAAAACACTTCTTTTATCATCAATCAGTGCTTTCCCTAAATCATACAGCCCGTTGCAGACTTCACAAGCCTGTATATCTGTACCGGCATTCGGTCTATTCCCTTTATAAGAACTTAATCTGTCTGTCGAGATATGACATATACCACATTCACGAGCCCCCTGATCCGCCCTATTTACATTGCTGTTCTCATCAAATAATTCCGTCAATATATCCGGACCATACCTGGATAACTTAGCCATAGAAACCTTTTCGGACACAGAACGAAATATATTCTTTTTGTGATGTACTGTATCGGATTCCGCCATTAAATCATTGGCGCAAAGTGGTTCACACCCTATCGCTAAATACAAAGTCCCGGAAAACAGCTTCACCAGTCCCTGATTTATCTTTTTTGCGACATCTTTTACCGCATCCTGTGTTTCCTTTGTATTGTCTGCCAGAATATAAAAGTGCCCGCCGCTGCAATAAATCAGGTTCGCTCGGGAAAGATGCAATGCGTTTAAAAGTTCGTCTACTATATTCTCCAGTGCGATATCCAAGTAAAAAGAACGCCCGCGAAGCATACGCATCGCACCTTCAGACCGGATATGATATATAAATTTCTGTATGCCTGAGAAATCACCGGAAATCATCAGGAATACATCCTTATTTCTGTTTTCTTTATTATGAGTAAAGCAAAACTCTTTATAATCCGTAATTTTCGACATTTCCATGTACTTCATCAGAACAGCTGCTGTCGCGCCGGTCATTTTCATGTGGTCATATAAAGAAATATCCGCATGTTCCTCCGTATTTGTGCTTGACGGTACATAGATCAGCGTGTCTTCCAATATGCGCAGGAGTTCATTTTCTTCCATGGAAATCGGTGATTTCATCCGAAAATTCTTTTCCAAATACCGCATGATGGATGCATATTGTCCCTGTGTCGCTATACTTTTATTTCCATGGGGAAAGCTATCTTTTTTTATCGCATCTAATTCATGTAAAGAAAAATAAGACGATTCCGCGTCCCCCGAAAAGACATTAAATATATTTTCCAGGCACAAATCGGAATCAAACTTCGCACCCCTGTCATTAAGATCTCCTTCCGCTTCCCGTCTGTCTGCGCCGGCAGCAATATTATCCGCTTCATATATAACATATGCCAAATCATCAATATCCAATCCGGCGCCGGACAATTCCCTTCCATGATGATATTTTATACAGCGCAGCAGCTGCTTGTCCGCTTCCGTATCAGCCAAAAAGGATCTAATAAACTCCGCCCCAAGAATAGAATGTCTCTGTCTCTCATGAGTAGCACGTATGCATACCTTCCCTACATCATGCAGCAGTCCCGCCTTTAAGGCTAAAGAAATTTTCCCACTCATTTTTCCTTATCCTCTCCATCGCATAATAAAATCTTATCTTTACACTATATTTAATTATACTTAAAATATCAAAACAAGTTAATGATTTATGAAAACTCCTCTCTAAAATGATAAACCTGTTAAACAAGATCGAACCTTTCCAAGCTGCCTATGCGGCAGTTAACAAGGTTCCCCCACGTTTATACACAGCTCCATATTTCTAAGCTGCCTATGCGACAGTTAACTAAGACAGCTTTTCTCAAACCCGACGGACTCCTTTCTAAACTACCTATGCGGCAGTTAACAATGCTAAGAATACCTTTTTCTTTTTCATATTTTTCTAAACTACCTATGCGGCAGTTAACAGTTAGTCTTGAACATGTTCCTGATGTTGTTATTTCTAAACTACCTATGCGGCAGTTAACATCGGTAAGGCGATTGCTGACGCTTACGGCGTATTTCTAAACTACCTATGCGGCAGTTAACGCAAGTGCCATTCATTGCTGTACGGTTCGATTTTTCTAAACTACCTATGCGGCAGTTAACTTCGCAATTGCATAATGGCTTTTCAGCAGCTTTTTCTAAACTACCTATGCGGCAGTTAACGCGCCCTTTATATTTACCGGCTGCTTTTGCGATTTCTAAACTACCTATGCGGCAGTTAACTACCCAAAATACTTTATATGGGAAAACGTCCTTTTCTAAACTACCTATGCGGCAGTTAACTAAAAGTAACACCGAATCCATCAGGGGTATTATTTCTAAACTACCTATGCGGCAGTTAACTGAGGACTGCGTAACAAAATATGTACCAGACTTTTCTAAACTACCTATGCGGCAGTTAACCTGGAATTGTACCTGATTACCGTATGGAATCATTTCTAAACTACCTATGCGGCAGTTAACAATAAAAGGGATTTACAGTGCCGGAATAGACCTTTCTAAACTACCTATGCGGCAGTTAACAGAAGATGGTTACCCGGAAGGAACGGTGGCAATTTCTAAACTACCTATGCGGCAGTTAACCTTCATTCACCCAGTTATTCGCTGATTTCGGTTTTCTAAACTACCTATGCGGCAGTTAACAGCTGTCTCTTATACACATCTGAGCTGCCGACGACTAGTCGAGTGTAGATCTCGGT
>OWIN01001221.1_pt1 | contig 11234 bp, 8 predicted proteins | sample 1732771 | NCBI WGS metagenome assembly OWIN01 (sample SAMN05065752, study PRJEB22554) | human gut metagenome | biome: ENVO:2100002; feature: ENVO:00000062; material: ENVO:00002003 | host: Homo sapiens | place: USA | reverse complement strand
CGAGATCGCTCAGTGTCTCGTGGGCTCGGAGATGTGTATAAGAGACAGCTGTTTTCCGTGCACACCAACTCTTTCAACAGGGGATTACCAGTCACATCCAACGCTTTCAACGAGCGATTAAATGCACAATGCAAAACAGTCAGCTTCGGATTCCGATCCGTTTCCAATGCCACCAGCTCATTCAACATGCACCGTAACTCCATTAGCACCGAATTATGGCTTACATCCAAGGATTTAAGACAATTTCCCGAACAATCCAACTTTACCAAACGAGGATTCTGCGTCAAATCCAACGTCGATATCATATTCATACAGCAATTCAACTCCTCCAACAGCGGGAAATACTCGATTCCTGCTAAGGAAGCGATACCCCGCCTCGAACAATCTATCTTCGTCGCAGCCCGACCGGCAGGTGTTACTACGACCCGGCTCCCGTTTTCGCCGATCTCTTCGATATACCCCTGTTCCAAAAGATAAGCCCGGAAATTGGGATCGGGAATCATGTATTGCAGATACGCCGGGCGAACAATCGTATCCGCCGCACGGTATATCCGACCTTTTTTCAATCTTACGGGGAATTTGCCACCGCATTGAATCCTGAACATATTCCCGCTGTCACGATCCGTCACGACCGTTAACGAATACCCTCGGCGAAACTCCACAGGCAGTACAGGCAGATAAAAAGAGGTCGATTCTTCCGTCAGCTCCACCCCCGATCCGCAATCCAATACGACGCAAGGACTGACTTTCCTCTCTTCGCACACACTGTCGGGCAGCTCCTGCCTACTGGCTACCACCTTGATCGATCCTGCCAGAATTTCACCGTCGTTTCCCTGCAAAATAACTTGTTTCACCTTAATCGGTTCGAGAGCGAAGCTGTCTTTCCTCAATCGCAACTCCACAGCGGAGAACATATTTTCGAAATCGAGTGTCATTTCAGCCAGATTTCCCCGGTACCGGCCGAGCATAGGCACGCTCCGGCACCCCTTCTCATCATACTGCGCCACACCGACCGGAAGAAAAAAACTCCCGTCCTCTTGTAACGCAAATCCATACGGTCGCCAAGCTACGACCGAAACAGGATCCTCGATCCGCTCTTTCGGCCACATCTCTTTCATCAAATCCTCCGTCGAATAGGTTATTCGACCGTCAGCAGCCTGCATAGCAAACACCGGCCTCGATGTGAAAGACGATTTAATAAAGTCCAAATAGCTATTATCCTGAATTAAGAAGCCGATTCCATCCTCTTCGTTCCATACGAACTTCTCGACCGCACCATCGATGCCGATCGTATCCAAGGCGATACATCCGGCCTGATCGTTTCCCGATGTGTTCGACACTCCATTCGTCTTCGTCGTCGAAGCTCCGGAGCATGCCTGCAGCAAAAAACAGATAAAAAAAGACACTACCAATCTTGTACGCATACAAACTTCTCTTTTCTCTATAAAATTACAATTTTTCGAGAAATTCCGCATCCATAAACAAAAAAATTACACCGAAAAGGCGTAATTTTATCAAAATAAGACATCCGACCCGGGAAAATCCGGCTCGACTACACTTCCCATCTTTTCCCGATACGCGAGAGATGCTCCTGCAGGCGGAGGCGGAAATGTTCCCGGCGCTGCTTGAGGTTTTCACGCCACCCCTGCCAACGCATATAACGCTGTTTTTTCTCGGGATAAATGTCCGGAATGGTCAGCAGAATACCCGTCTCCTCCACACCGCCGAAATCGGTGTTGATTACCGTATCGAACACCCGCATCGTAGGCGAGAGATTCATATAGGCATTGATCAGCGGAGGAATGTTCTCGTTGAACTCGCGGATGCGCTGGATCAGGATACGGTAATTCTCCTCATAGGTCTTGCCCGTGAAAAAATGCTCGTAATAGGGATCGTCCAAATCGAGCTGCACGGGATTTTTACCCGCCACCAGATGATCGGGATCGGGAAAATAACGGCGCAGGAACCAGATCAGGGCATTGCGTGCCATAGCCTTGTACGAAGCGTACATCGTCACCTTGCCGAAAAGGTATTTCACCTTGGGATTCAGCACCACAAGCGCCCCCAAACCGTCCCAGAGGTTGTCCAGCGCATAGATACTCTTCGAATTGCCGCGCGACTGATAGGAAGGCTGTACGAACGAACGCCCCAGTTCGATGGTATAGGGCAGGTATTCCTTGCGGAATTTGTCGCTGAAGGTGAAATAATGTTCAGTGGAAAGATGCCGGGGATTTTCCGACGTGCAGACGATAAAGCGATAACCGCCCACGATCTCCTGCTCCGCAGGGTCCCAGACGATCAACTGGTAATAACCGTCGCCGGCGAGATCCTCCTCGTCTATATCCACGGCGAGCCCCGTTCCGCCCCCCGCCGACCGGAAGGCGACCTCCCGCAGGCGTCCGATCTCCCGCAGCAGGGACGGGCATTCGGCGGCATCGAAAATATAGATTTCATTCGAAGCCTTGTTCGTATTTCGGACCTTGCGTTCAGGGGTCAATTCCGCGAGCAACAGACTTCGGCTTACAGGCTCTATGATGGGTTCCATGCTGTTAAATTTAGAGCAAAACTAAACAATTTATCCGTGTTTTGCTTCGGCACGCAACTTTTTTTCCAAAGAATACGCCTTTTCGCGTACGTAATCCGCCCGCTGCTGCCACGATCCGCATTCGACCAGCTCGTCCGTCGAAACAGGCTCCCCGACCAGTATCCGGAAATGTTTTCCCTTCTGCGAAAACATCTCGTCGGGCAGATAGAGCATCTCGATATTGAACCGGATACCTATCTTCGTCCGAAAATTGGAAAGGCGGTAAAAGAAATCGGATAGTTCGCCCTCGACGAAAACCGGCACGATCCGGCGCCCGGACGCCGCCGCCCGCTTGACGAAATTCGAACGCCACGGCAAATCGGACACCACCCCCTGCCGACGGCGCGAACAAAGCCCGGCCGGGAAGGTCAGAATCGGACAGTCGCTTGCGAAAGCTTCGTCGAACCTGCGCAGGTATTCCCCGCATTGCGAACCGTGCTTGTTCACCGGAATCCAGAGCGGTCGCAGCGGCTCGACGTGCATCAGCAAATCGTTCACGATCACCCGCGCATCGCCGAAATATCCGACCAGCTCGTCGGCCAGCATCATACCGTCCATTCCCCCGAAAGGATGGTTCGACGCAAAGAGATACCGTCCCTTCGGATCGAGATTTTCGAGCCCTTCGACCGAATAGGTCACTCCCCAGAACTTAAAACAAGCCTGGATAAACTGCTGAGGAGGAAGCGCGGAATACTCATCCAGAATATAGTTGATTTCGTCCTGATGGATCGTGCGCTTGAGCCAGCGGATAACGAATCCCGGCACCCATCGGGCGATCCGGGGAGCCTTTGCCGCAAGCACGGCATCGACATCTATTTTCGGCATAACGTAACCCTTTTAATTATCGGTCGAAAGTCGTACGACGCCCGATTTGCACCTATCGCACCTACGCTCGGATTTCCAATCGAAACTCCGCATCGGTACAGGGAGATCCCGGAAGCGGGACACCCCGGCCTTCCGGAGTACGACCGTTCTCAACCGTTTTTTCTTCGGTAAAGATAACGATTTTTCCCTGCAAATTGTCTAACTTTACACCCTAAATATATATCGAAGCCAAATGACCTCCGTCTATCATACGCCCGTCCTGCTCGAAGAGTCCGTCCGACTGCTCGACATCGATCCTGCAGGAACCTATGTCGATCTCACCTTCGGCGGTGGCGGACATTCGCGCCGCATCCTGTCGGCACTGGGCGACCGGGGACGTCTTTACGCCTTCGATCAGGATCGGGATACCCGGGACAACTGCCCGGAAGACAGCCGCTTCCATTACGTCGAAAGCAACTTCCGCTTCATGCGGGGCGCCCTGCGGCTGCACGGAGTAACCCGGGTCGATGGTATCCTGGCCGACCTGGGCGTGTCGTCCCACCATTTCGATGCCGTCGAACGGGGATTCTCGTTCCGGGGTTCAGCACCGCTCGACATGCGGATGAATCAGCGCGGAGGAGGCACGGCGGCCGACCTGGTGAACACGCTCGACGCCGACGCCCTGACCCGCATCCTGGGCGATTGGGGCGAAATCGACACCCCCTGGAAAGTCGCCGCCTGCATCGTCCGCGCACGGACCGCGCAGCCGATCCTGACCACCGCAGACCTGGTTGCGGCCGTAGCGCCCTGTACCCCGAAAAAGGACGAATCGAAATTCCTGACCAAGCTGTTCCAGGCCCTGCGCATCGAAGTAAACGGAGAAATGGAAGCGCTCAAAATGGCGCTGGAACAGAGCCTCAAGGTGCTGCGCCCCGGCGGACGGCTGGTAGTGATCTCCTACCACTCGCTCGAAGACCGGCTGGTGAAGAACTTCCTGCGCAGCGGCAATTTCGAGGGGCGCATCGAAAAGGATTTCTTCGGCAAGCCCGAAACGCCGTTCGAAATCATTACGCGCAAGGCCGTCACTCCCTCCTCGGAAGAGCTCGTCCGCAACCCGCGTTCGCGCTCGGCCAAACTGCGAGCCGCTGCCAAAATCGTACGCCAATAACCGTTTCCGACCGACATGAAATACAACGACCACGAATTCGACCCCGTCACCGACGAGGAGCGTGCCGCCCGGGAGCGGGAGGAAGAGCTCGCCCGCCGCATCCGGCGCGAAGTGCTGCGCGTGCAGAGCGGCGAAGCCGACGAGGAAATTCGTGCCGACCGGGAGCGGGAGCAGGCCGAAGAGGAGGCCCGGCAGGAGGAGCAGCGCAAGGAGGAGCGCCGCCGCTCGAACATCTTCTGGCTCCTCTTTTCGGGCAATATTCTGGTTCGGAAAGGAGCCTCGGAATACTATCGTTACATGATTTGCATCGCCGCGATGTTTTTCGTCAGCATCTTCGTAATGTTCACGGCGCTGCACCTCGACATGAAATACTCGCGGCTTTACCGCGAGGTCCAGATGCTGCGCGAGCGCTCGACGCGCCTTCAGGAGCAGCGTTTCCGCCATACGACCCACTCGGCCATCCTCGAAGAGCTGCGCCGACGGGGCATCGACTTGTACGACCCGGTCGTTCCGGGTGAAATTCTCGACGACTGATGAGCAAGATGAAACCGGAAAAATCGCGCATCAAAAGCGACATCCTGCTGCGGGTGAGGTTGCTCTACATCCTCTTCATCCTGGCGGGACTGCTCATCTTCGCACGTCTGGTATGGGTGCAGCTCTTCAGCTCGGAGGTCGCCTACAATGCCGAACGGCTCGCCGGACGCATCTTCACCGAACAGATCATCCCGGCCCAGCGGGGCAACATCCTCACGCGGGACGGAGATCCGCTGGCCACCTCGATCTTCCGCTACCGCGTCGAATTCGATTTCGGCAGCCCGGGGCTCGACTCCGTGCGTACGTTCCACGAACAGAGCGACTCGCTGTCCAAACTACTTGCCGCCTATTTCGGCGACAGATCCGCAGCCGAATACCGTCGCATGTTCCGCACGCAGCATGCCAAACACTACCAGGTAAAATACCGCAAGGACACCCTCGTTCCCCGCTCCGAAGGACGCATCGCCCGCTGGATCGACCGGATTTTGGACCGGGAATTCGTGCCGAAAAAACTCTACGATACCCTGCGCGACCACACTCCCGTCCAAATCTTTCCCCGCGACATCGACTACACCGAATGGGAAACCCTGCGCAAATACCCGCTCCTGAACTGGAACATGGGCATGGTTTACAACCTGCGTGAAAGCGACGAACGCATCTATCCGCAGGGCGAACTGGGGCGCCGCACGATCGGACTGACCGGCGACCGAGGCAACTACGGCATCGAGGCCGTCTATCGCGAAGAGTTGGCCGGCCGCGACGGTCGGGCCACGCGCCAACGCATCGCCCGGGGTTTTTACGGCCGCGTCGTGGACGGCGACAACATCGACCCGATCGACGGACTGGACGTGGTCACGACGCTCGATCTCGATGTGCAGGACGTGGCGAACCGTTACCTGCGCGAACAGCTCGAAGCCCAGAACGCCATCTGGGGTACCACGATCGTGATGGAGGTCCGCACGGGCGAAATCCTCGCCCTCGTGAATCTGGGCCGCACCCCCGGCGGCGGATACGCCGAGCGGGAGAACTACGCCATCGGGCGTAACACGGAGCCGGGCTCGACCTTCAAGCTGGCTTCGATGCTGCTGTTGCTGGACGACGCGGATATGCCGCTGGACCAGACCTACGACACGGGCAACGGACGTGTGGTGAAGGTCGGCGGCATCCGGGTGCAGGATTCGCACGCCGGATTCAACGACATGGATTTCCGCACGGCGGTCGCCCAGTCGTCGAACGTCTATTTCGCCAAGGCGATCTGGGAGCGTTATGCCGACAACAAGGAGCGTTACAGCGACTTCATGAAAAAGCTGCACCTCGACCAAACCGTCGGACTGGAGGCTTTCGGCGAGAAAAAACCGCTCTTTCAGGATTGGAAGGAGGTGCCCGACCCCAACAGTATGCTCGTACGCCGCTCGTTCGGCTATCGTATCAAACTCTCCCCGATCCAGGTCATCACCCTCTACAACACCATTGCCAACGACGGCAAAATGATCTCTCCGATCCTGGTTCGGGAGCTGCGCCGGGGCGACGACGTGGTCGAACATTTCAAGGCCCGAACGCTCGTGGACAAGATATGCTCCGAACGCACGCTGCGCGAGGTCCGCAAACTTCTCGAAAGCGTCGGCACGGAAGGTACGGGTGCTGGATTTTTCCGCGACACGACCCTCTACACCGTAGCGGCCAAGACCGGTACGGCCCAATACGCCGACGACAAGATCGGCTACCGCGACGGCTACTACATCGGCAGCATGGTCGCCTACTTCCCGGCTCACAACCCCCGCTACACGGTGCTCACGACGATCCACACCAAACGGCAGGCCGGCAAATCCTATTACGGCGGCCCGCTCTCGGGTCCGGTGGTCAAGAAGGTCGTCACCTACCTCTACAACCGGGAGCACGACTGGGATCTCTCGCCGGAAAATTCAGGGGAAAAACACTATCCCCGGCGAATCAAAGGCGGCGACATCGCCCAAATCCGCCGCATCGCCGACAAATTCTCGCCCCGCACCTCGTTCGAAGACCGCAAAGGCTGGGGAACGGTACGGATCGACTCCCTCTCGAACGTCACGATCTCGACGCTCGCACAGGACGACCAAACGATGCCCAACGTCGTAGGCATGGGACTCAAAGACGCCCTGTTCCTGCTCGAAAGCCGGGGCCTCAGAGTTTCCTTCTCGGGACGAGGCTCCGTCCAATACCAAAGCATCGCTCCCGGCACGCGGATCTCGCGCGGGGGAGCCGTAACCATAACACTCAAATAAAGAGATGAAACAAATTCAAGAATTAATCAAGGCGACACAGGTGCTCCGCGTGGAAGGCAACTCCGATACACGTGTGAGCAGACTGGCGTATGACTCCCGCCGCATCGCTCCCGGGGACTGCTTCTTCGCCGTGAGCGGCACCCAAAGCGACGGGCACGCCTACATCGATGCGGCCGTCGCCGCCGGAGCGGTCGCCGTTGTCTGCCAGCGGCTGCCCGAACACCTCACCCCGTCGGTCTGCTACGTCGTCGTAGCGGATACCAACGCCGCGATGGCCGACATGGCCGCCGCATTCTACGGCGACCCGAGCCGTCAGCTCAAACTGGTCGGTATCACGGGCACCAACGGCAAAACCACCACCGTCACCCTGCTCTACGACCTCTTCCGGGGGTTGGGCTACAAGGTCGGCCTGATCTCGACGGTCGTTTACTGCATCGACACCGAACGCATCGAATCGACCCACACCACCCCCGACGCCATCCGCCTGAACGAGATGATGGCCCGCATGGTCGAAGCCGGGTGCGAATACTGCTTCATGGAGGTCTCCTCGCACGCCATCGTGCAGGAGCGCATCCGAGGACTGCATTTCACGGGCGGCATCTTCTCGAACATCACCCACGACCACCTGGACTACCACAAGACTTTCGCCGAGTACATCCGCGCCAAGAAACTCTTCTTCGACAATCTCCCGAAAGAGGCTTTCGCACTGATAAACATCGACGATCGCAACGGCCGGGTCATGGTGCAGAACACACGGGCGACCGTCAAAACCCTCTCGCTGCAATCGATGGCCGACTTCCGATGCAAGATCCTCGAAACACACCCCGACGGTATGGAACTGCGCATCGACGGACGTGAAGTATGGGTCCATTTCCTCGGCCGCTTCAATGCTTACAACCTGCTCTGCGTCTATGCCGCAGCCCTGCTGCTGGGCGCCGACCGCGAAGAGGTGCTCCAAATCATGAGCACGCTGCATCCCGTAAGCGGACGCTTCGAATTCGTACGGGCCGCCGACGGCACCACGGCGATCGTCGATTACGCCCATACGCCCGACGCTCTGGAAAAAGTGCTCCAGACCGTCGAGGAGATCCGCCGCCCGGGACAACAGCTCTTCGTGCTGTGCGGCTGCGGCGGCGACCGGGACAAGACCAAACGCCCCGAAATGGCGCAGATCGCCGTAAAATACGCGACCACCGCAATCCTCACTTCGGACAACCCCCGCCACGAAGATCCCGACGCGATCCTCGACGACATGGTCGCAGGACTCGCCCCGGGTGACCGCTACCTGCGGATCGCCGACCGCGCCGAAGCCATCCGCACGGCCGCGATGCTCGCCAAGCCGGGCGACATCCTCCTGCTGGCCGGCAAGGGACACGAAACGTATCAGATCGTCGGCGACGTAAAAAACCATTTCGACGACAAGGAGGAGGCTCTCCGTGCCTTCGCCCTCTACGCTAAAAATTAACCTGCGACATGCTCTATCATCTTTTCAAATATTTCGACAACGTTCACAACCTGCCCGGCGCAGGTATGTTCCAGTACATTTCGTTCCGCGCGGCGGCAGCCATCATCATCGCCCTGCTGATCGTCATCGTCTTCGGACGCAACATCATCAACTTCCTGCGCCGCAAACAGATCGGTGAGGAGATCCGCGATCTGGGGCTCGAAGGACAACTCCAGAAGAAAGGCACGCCCACGATGGGCGGCGTAATCATCCTGCTGGCCATTCTCATCCCCGTACTGCTTTTCGGACAGCTCGACAACGTCTATATCCAACTGATGCTGGTTTCGACGATCTGGCTGGGGCTGATCGGCTTTCTGGACGACTACATCAAAGTCTTCCGCCACCACAAAGAGGGGCTCAAAGGGCGTTTCAAGATCGTGGGACAGGTCGGCCTGGGCATTATCGTAGGTACGACCATGTGCTTCTCGCCCGACATCGTCGTCCGGGAAAAGACGACCGAACCGGTCGAAACGATCTACCTCGACGAACACGGCCGAACCATCGCCGACCACATCCAGCGGCGCATCGTCAGCTCCGAGAGCCGTCAGACGACCCAGACCACGATTCCCTTCGTCAAGGACAACGAATTCGATTACAGCTGGCTCACGGGCGGCAACCGCACCCTCACTTGGATTCTCTACGTCGTCGTGGCGATCCTGGTGGTCACGGCCGTTTCGAACGGCGCCAACCTCACGGACGGACTCGACGGCCTGGTGACGGGGGTATCGGCCCCGATCGTACTGGTGCTGGGCATCCTGGCCTATCTCTCCGGACACATCGTCTATGCCGACTACCTGAACATCATGTACATTCCGGGCAGCGGCGAACTGGTCGTCTTCGCAGCGGCGCTGGCCGGTGCGCTGGTCGGCTTCCTCTGGTACAACAGCTTCCCGGCACAGATCTTCATGGGCGATACCGGCTCGCTCTCCATCGGCGGCATCATCGCCGTCTTCGCTCTCTGCATCCGCAAGGAGCTGCTGCTGCCCCTTCTCTGCGGCATCTTCCTGGTCGAGAGCCTCTCGGTCATGCTTCAGGTGAGCTACTTCAAATACACCAAACGCAAATACGGCGAAGGACGCCGCATTCTGCTCATGTCCCCCCTGCACCATCACTACCAGAAACAGGGTTTCTTCGAAACCAAGATCGTCACCCGTTTCTGGATCGTGTCGCTGCTGCTGGCGGCCATTACCCTGGTAACGCTTAAAATCCGATAACCCCATGAAAAAAATAGTTGTCCTGGGCGGCGGCATCAGCGGCTACGGCTCCGCGATCCTCGCCAAGAAGAAAGGATTCGACGTTTTCCTCTCCGACAAGGGGCGGATCGCCGACCGCTACAAAGCCAAACTGGACCAGTGGCAGGTCCCCTACGAGGAGGGGCACCACTCCGAAGAGCGGATTCTCGCGGCGGACGAGGTCGTCAAGTCGCCCGGCATTCCGGACAAGGCGCCGATGATCGTCAAACTCCGCGAAGCGGGCATTCCGGTCATCTCCGAAATGGAGTTCGCGGGCCGCTACCTGGGTAAGGCCCGGACGATCTGCGTCACCGGCTCGAACGGCAAGACGACTACTACGTCGCTCATCTACAAGATCCTGCGCGACGCCGGCTACAACGTAGCCCTCGGCGGCAACATCGGCGAGAGTTTCGCCTACTCGGTCGCTACCGGCGATTACGACTGGTACGTACTGGAGTTGAGCTCGTTCCAGCTCGACGGCATGTTCCGGTTCCGCGCCCATATCGGCGTGCTGACGAACATCACGCCCGACCACCTCGACCGTTACGACTACTGTTTCCAGAACTACGTGGATGCCAAGATGCGCATTACGCAGAACCAGAATTCGCGCGACTTCTTCATCTATTCGGGCGACGACGAGGTGATCTGGCAGCAGTTGCCCAAATACGACCTGCGGATGAAGCAGCTCCCCTTCGCGGCCAAAAACGCCGTGGCGAGCGGCGCAGGCGATGCGTTCCTTCTGGACGGAAAATTCACCGCAACTGTCGGCCGGGAGTCGGTGGAGATCGACACGGCCAAAATGCGGATTCCCGGGCTGCACAACGCTTATAATGCTATGGCGGCGGCGCTCGCAGCGCTCGCGGCCGGAGTATCCCCGATCCGCATCCGCAGCTCCATCTACGACTTCGCGCCGGTGGAACACCGGCTCGAACCCGCCGGAGAGATCGGCGGCGTGGCCTACATCAACGACTCGAAAGCCACCAACGTCGATTCCACGTGGTACGCACTGGAGAGCATGAAACGTCCCGTAGTCTGGATCGCAGGCGGTACGGACAAAGGCAACGACTACGAGCCGCTCAAGCGGTTCGCCCGCGAAAAAGTGCATACGCTCTGTCTCTTATACACATCTGACGCTGCCGACGACTAG
>OWIN01001204.1_pt1 | contig 11356 bp, 10 predicted proteins | sample 1732771 | NCBI WGS metagenome assembly OWIN01 (sample SAMN05065752, study PRJEB22554) | human gut metagenome | biome: ENVO:2100002; feature: ENVO:00000062; material: ENVO:00002003 | host: Homo sapiens | place: USA | reverse complement strand
CTACACTCGACTAGTCGTCGGCAGCGTCAGATGTGTATAAGAGACAGGGATATAGAAAATGATTATGAGGATCTGGGACTGACTTTTGAAAACGGTCTGATGAGTGATTACCGTTCCTGCAGCAATAAATGTATTTTCTGCTTTATTGACCAGATGCCTCCGGGAATGAGAGAGACTCTTTATTTTAAAGATGATGATACCCGGTTATCTTTCCTTCAGGGAAATTATGTTACACTGACCAACTTAAAAGAAAAGGACATAGAGCGTATCATCCGCTTTAAACTGGCACCTATTAACATTTCTGTACAGACCACCAATCCACAGCTGCGTTGTATGATGCTGCACAACCGGTTTGCAGGAAAGGCACTGAAACTTATTGACCGTTTATATGAGGCGGAAACTCCCATGAACGGACAGATCGTTCTTTGCAAGGGAGTAAATGACGGAGCAGAATTAGAGCGTTCTATTGGTGATCTTTCCAAATATGCACCTGTTATGCAAAGTGTTTCTGTAGTACCTGTAGGACTTTCTAAATATAGAGATGGTTTATACCCATTGCAGCCTTTTACAAAAGAAGATGCCTGCGCTACCATTGATATGATCGAAGGCTGGCAGAAAAAAATCTTCGCAGAACATGGAATCCATTTTATCCACGCAAGTGACGAGTTTTATATTCTGGCAGAAAGAGAACTTCCGGAAGAAGAACGTTATGATGGCTATATACAGCTGGAAAATGGCGTAGGTATGCTGCGGCTTATGGCTAGTGAGGTGGCTGATGCATTGGAGCAGGTGGAAGAAAATGACGAGCCGGGACTGGTATCCATTGCAACTGGCCGCCTTCCGTATCCTTATATGGAAAAATATGCGGACTGGATCCGGAAAAAATTTCCAAACAGGACCATTAACATTTATCCCATCCGCAATGATTTCTTTGGTGAGAGTATTACTGTTTCCGGACTGATCACAGCAAAAGATCTGATCGCCCAGCTGAAGGATAAGGAACTGGGGGAATATCTCCTTCTTCCTATTAATATGTTCCGGAGCGGGGAGACAGTATTCTTAGATGACTTAACTGCAGAAGATGTAGAAAAGGCTTTACAAGTTAAGATACGTATAGTAAAATCAGACGGGCAAGATTTTGTCCATGCTATTCTCGAACCGTCCTCAGAGCCGGAACTGGAACCAATGGAAGAAGGACTTCCGGGAGAAGGATATGGTTATGAAGGCTATGAGCTGGATGAGATATGGGAAGATGAGGACGATGAAACAGAGTAAAAAAGATAAAAAAACCGTTGGCAGCTGTGAATGCTGCGGAAACTATGTATATGATGAAGAAAATGAATACTATGTCTGCGAAGTAGATTTAGATGAGGATGATATGGTGCGCTTTTTAAAGGGAGATGTGAGAGCTTGTCCTTATTATCAGTCAGATGACGAGTACAAGATCGTGCGCAAACAGATATAGTGGTGATATCTTCCCGCAAAATCATGGGAAACAGATTTCCATAGTACATGGTGAAAGTAAGGAGGAAAACAATTGAGTAAACCAGTCGTGGCCATTGTAGGAAGGCCAAACGTTGGAAAATCTACCCTGTTTAATGTAATTGCAGGGGACACTATTTCCATTGTAAAAGATACACCTGGTGTTACCAGAGACAGGATTTATGCAGACTGTACCTGGCTGAATATGAATTTTACACTGATCGATACAGGTGGTATTGAGCCGGACAGCAGCGACATCATTCTTTCACAGATGAGAGAACAGGCTGAGATCGCTATTGCTACCGCAGACGTGATCGTATTTATTGTAGACGTACGTCAGGGGTTGGTAGATGCTGACTCTAAGGTGGCAGATATGCTGCGTAAGTCCCATAAACCGGTTATTCTGGCAGTGAATAAGGTAGACAGCCTTGCAAAATTCGGAAATGATGTTTATGAGTTCTATAACCTGGGAATCGGGGATCCGATCCCTGTATCAGGTGCTTCACGTTTAGGGATCGGTGATCTGTTAGATGCGGTAGTAGCACATTTTGACGCATCCCAGATGGAAGAAGAGGAAGATGACCGCCCAAGAATCGCAGTAGTAGGAAAGCCTAATGTAGGAAAATCTTCTCTTATTAATAAGCTGTTAGGTGAAAACCGTGTGATCGTTTCCAATATTGCAGGAACCACCAGGGATGCAGTAGATACGGAGATCGTCCACAACGGTGTACCGTATGTATTTATTGATACAGCCGGACTCCGCCGTAAGAATAAGATCAAAGAAGACCTGGAACGCTACAGCATCATCCGTACGGTAACGGCAGTAGAACGTGCTGATGTAGTCATTATTGTGATCGATGCAAAAGAAGGCATCACAGAGCAGGATGCAAAGATCGCAGGTATCGCCCATGAACGTGGAAAGGGTATCATCGTTGCTGTAAACAAGTGGGATGCCATTGAAAAGAATGATAAGACCATTTACCAGTATACAAACAAGTTAAAAGAAACCCTTTCTTTTATGCCTTATGCAGAGTATATTTTTATCTCAGCAGAAACAGGCCAGAGACTTCCGAAACTGTTTGAGTTGGTAGATGCAGTGCGCCAGAACCAGAATATGCGTGTGGCTACCGGCGTATTAAATGAGATCGTTTCCGAGGCAGTTGCCATGCAGCAGCCGCCGTCTGATAAAGGAAAGCGCTTAAAGATCTACTATGTAACGCAGGTAGCAGTAAAGCCTCCTACATTCGTAGTTTTTGTAAACGATAAGGAGCTGATGCATTTCTCTTATACCAGATATTTGGAGAATCAGATCCGGAATGCATTTGGTTTCAGGGGAACATCTTTAAAATTCCTTATACGTGAGCGGAAAGATAAGGATAAATAGTTTTAAATAAACAATGTAGATCAGCAGGGCCTGCTGCACACAGCTTAAAAAACAGCTGGCGCAACAGTCCCTGAATTGCGTTATATTGTGAAAAAAGCAAATGTACGCAGAACACGGACAAACGCCCATACTGGAAAGCGTAAATGCTGTGTAAAAATGCAAAAAAAGAAAGTGCTATAAAATTACATAAGGGGTATGAAAATGGAACGTCTTGTATGTTTAGCAGTGGGATACCTGTTTGGTATCTTCCAGACCGGTTATATTTATGGAAGGGTACATGGAATTGATATCCGCAAATACGGAAGCGGAAATTCCGGCAGTACCAATGCGCTGCGTGTAATGGGAAAGAAGGCAGGTCTTACAGTTTTTGCAGGAGATTTCTTAAAAACAGTGATCCCTTGTATGGCAGTTCGCTGTATCTTTAAAAATCAGCCGGACTATGCATATGTATATATGCTGTATATTGGTCTGGGAGTGATCTTGGGACATAATTATCCTTTCTATCTTCATTTTAAAGGCGGAAAGGGAATTGCGGCAACAGCCGGAATTATCTTTTCTATTGACTGGAGACTGACTGTTTTATGTCTGGCGGTATTTATACTGATCGTGGCTGTGACCCGCTATGTTTCCCTGGGCTCTCTGGTAGTTTCCGTGATCCTTCTTGCATGGAATGTCTACATGGGAAAATGCGGGGCATACAATTTAAGCGCTGTTTCTTCTGTAGAGTATGACGCAATGACAGCAGTGATCGCAGCTATGGCATTCTGGCGTCACAGAGCCAATATCATTCGCCTGATCCATGGAAATGAAAACAAGGTCGGCGCAAAAAAATCATAAAAAATCGTAAAGGATGGTGGGGTAATGGCATCAGTTGGAGTAATCGGATCAGGAACATGGGGAACAGCACTGGCGATCCTTTTAAATGGAAATGGACATAAGGTGCAGCTTTGGTCAGCGATTCCTGCGGAGGTAGAAAGTTTATCAGTAAACAGGAAACATCCAAATTTAGGAGATACGCCAATACCGGAAGAAATTGAGATCACCGGTGATTTAGAGACGGCTATGAAGGATAATGATCTGTTAGTCATGTCAGTGCCGTCTGTCTACGTGAGACAGACAGCAGTGAAAATGAAACCATGGTTAAAACCAGGCCAGATCGTTACAAATGTAGCAAAGGGAATTGAGGAAGCAACTTTGAAAACATTATCTGAAGTGATCGAGGAAGAACTTCCCCAGGCAGAGGTAACTGTGCTTTCCGGACCAAGCCACGCAGAAGAAGTAAGCAGAGGTCTTCCAACTACATGTGTGGCAGGTGCCCACAGCAAGGCAGCAGCAGAATATGTACAAAGCCTGTTTATGAGTCCTGTATTCCGTGTATACACAAGCCCGGACATGCTGGGGATTGAGCTGGGCGGAGCCTTGAAAAATGTTATCGCCCTGGCAGCTGGTACAGCAGATGGTCTGGGCTGCGGGGATAATACAAAGGCAGCGCTGATCACCAGGGGCATTGCAGAGATCACCCGCCTGGGAACTGTTATGGGCGGAAAGCCTGAGACCTTTTCAGGACTTACCGGTATTGGTGATCTGATCGTCACCTGTGCAAGTATGCACAGCCGCAACCGAAGGGCTGGTATCCTCATTGGAAAAGGCTATACCATGGATGAGGCCATGAAAGAAGTGAAAATGGTAGTGGAAGGTGTTTATTCTGCAAAGGCAGCTTTAAAACTGGCAGAAAAATATCATGTGACCATGCCTATTGTAGAACAGGTAAACGAGGTTTTATTTGACGGTAAGTCCGCAAAGGATGCTCTGGCAGAGTTGATGCTGCGGGATAAGCGTATGGAAAATACCAGTCTTATCTGGGATAAGGAATAACTACCATAACTACTGGTTATGAAACAGCCGATCTTTCTCACATTTTTTTATAAAAGGTATTGACAAGGCAATTATCAGTTTTTATAATGTAAAAAAGTTTAAGAACAAATGTATCTGTATGAAAGACATAACAGATACAGTCATGTGAGGAGGACACTATTATGAAAAAAAGATTTTTAAGCGCTGGTTTAGCAGTAGTTATGGCAGCATCTTTATCAGCATGCGGCGGCTCAGGTTCCGCATCTACCACAACAGCAGCTGCTGGTGAGGCTAAAGCAGAAGGTGAGAGCAAGGCATCTGAAAGCAGTGCAGCAGCAGATGGCGCTTCCTTTAAGATTGGTGGTATCGGCCCTGTAACCGGCGGCGCAGCAGTTTACGGTCTGGCTGTACAGCATGGTGCAGAGATCGCTGTTAAAGAGATCAATGAAGCTGGTGGTATCAACGGCTATCCTGTTGAGTTCCAGTTCCAGGATGATGAGCATGATGCAGAAAAATCTGTAAATGCTTATAATACCTTAAAAGACTGGGGAATGCAGGCACTGATGGGAACAGTTACATCTGCTCCATGTATCGCAGTTGCTGACAAGACTGCAGCTGATAATATGTTCCAGATCACACCATCCGGCTCTGCTGTAGAATGTGCGGCTAATCCAAATGTATACCGTGTCTGCTATTCTGACCCGGCTCAGGGTACAGCATCTGCTAAATACATCGGTGAGCACAAGCTGGCAAGCAAGGTAGCTGTTATCTATGACAGCTCTGATGTATACTCCAGTGGTATTTATGAGAAGTTTGCCCAGGAAGCTCCAAATCAGGGCATTGAAGTTGTTGACGCTGAAGCATTTACCGCAGACAGCAACAAGGATTTCTCTACTCAGTTACAGAAAGCAAAAGAATCCGGCGCAGAGCTGGTATTCTTACCAATCTACTATACAGAAGCTTCTCTGATCTTACAGCAGGCTAATACCATGGGCTTTGCTCCACAGTTCTTTGGATGCGATGGTATGGATGGTATCTTACAGGTTCAGAACTTTGATGTTAAACTGGCTGAAGATCTGATGCTGTTAACTCCATTTGCTGCAGATGCTACAGATGATCTGACTGTAAAGTTTGTTAAGAGCTTTGAAGATGCATATGGTGAGACCCCGATCCAGTTTGCAGCAGATGCTTATGATGCTATGTATATCCTCAAAGCTGCTATGGAAGAAGCAAATGTTACTCCGGATATGGCTGTAGGTGATATCTGCGATGCTATGGAAGGTGCTATGACAAAGATCAAAGTTGACGGTCTGACCGGTACTAACATGACTTGGACAGAAGATGGTGAGCCTGAAAAGGATCCTAAGGCTGTTCAGGTTGTAGATGGCGCTTATAAGGCTATGGAATAATTAATTTCAGAAAATCAAGAAAACCTGATCAATAACCCAAAAGAGGGTTGTCGTTATGACAACCCTCTTGGTTTTATAAAACGGGGTTTCAAAGTGAAGACTTTCAATATTCAATGAAGAGGTGTATGTATGAGCTTTATCAACTATTTGATCAATGGCGTCAGCCTGGGCAGTGTATATGCGATCATCGCACTGGGATATACCATGGTTTATGGTATTGCGAAGATGCTGAATTTCGCTCATGGTGATATTATTATGATAGGAAGCTATGTTGTATTTGTCACGGTCAGCTCCATGGGACTTCCTCCTGTGTTAGGCGTCCTGCTGGCAGTAGCAGCATGCACATTGTTAGGTGTTGTCATTGAACGTGTGGCATACAAGCCCTTACGTAATGCTTCGCCTCTTGCTGTACTGATCACAGCCATCGGTGTCAGCTATCTGCTCCAGAATGTAGCACTGCTGATCTTTGGCGCTGATACAAAATCGTTTACTTCTGTTGTAAAGATCCCGGCATTAAAGCTGGCAGGCGGCCAGTTAAATATTACCGGAGAGACCATTGCAACTATCCTTTCCTGTATTGTGATCATGGTATGCCTGATGGCATTTATTAACCGTACAAGAGCAGGACAGGCCATGTTAGCTGTTTCAGAAGATAAGGGCGCAGCAACCTTAATGGGTATTAATGTAAATGGTACGATTGCACTGACATTTGCTATTGGTTCTGCATTAGCAGCCATTGCAGGCGTACTGTTGTGTTCTGCTTATCCGTCCTTAACCCCATATACAGGTTCCATGCCAGGCATCAAGGCATTTGTGGCAGCTGTATTTGGCGGTATCGGATCGATCCCGGGCGCTTTTATTGGCGGCGTTCTTTTAGGCGTGATCGAGATCCTCTCCAAGGCGTATATTTCTTCACAGCTTTCAGATGCCATTGTGTTCTCGGTACTTATTATTGTACTGTTAGTAAAACCCACCGGTATTCTTGGCAAGAAGATCAGTGAGAAAGTGTAGGTGCGGGTATGAAAAGTAAAGCAAAGCAGAAGACATTTATCAATAATATGATCACATATGCTATTGTAGTAGTGGCATATATTGTTGTACAGATCTTAATGGGTACCGGACATATGTCCAGTCTGATGAAAGGACTTTTGGTCCCTTTCTGTATCTATGTGATCATGGCAGTTTCATTAAACCTGACAGTAGGTATCCTGGGAGAGTTAAGCCTTGGACATGCCGGATTTATGTGTGTAGGTGCTTTTTCCGGGGCATTGTTTTCAAAGTGCATGAAGGGTGTTATTGACCCAACGGTCTCTCTGGTGATCGCAGTGATCATCGGAGCAGCAGTGGCAGCTGTTTTCGGCGTTCTTATCGGTATTCCGGTACTGCGCTTAAAGGGCGACTATCTGGCTATTGTAACTCTGGCTTTTGGTGAGATTATTAAAAATATCATCAATGCTGTATATTTGGGAAGAGATGGATCCGGTTTCCATATTTCATTAAAGGATTCCATGTCTTTAAAAATGGATGCTGATGGCGAGGTGCTGATCAAGGGAGCACAGGGTATTACCGGTACGCCTCAGGCAGCAACCTTTACTATTGGTGTGATCCTGGTACTTATTACTTTATTTATTGTAATGAATCTGGTTAATTCCCGTACCGGCCGTGCCATCATGGCTATCCGTGACAACCGTATTGCAGCAGAATCCATTGGTATCAATATTACAAAATACAAACTGATGGCATTTAGCATTTCCGCAGGTCTTGCAGGCGTGGCAGGCGTTCTCTATGCGCATAACCTGACAACACTTACTGCTCTGCCGAAGAACTTTGGTTATAATATGTCTATTATGATCCTTGTTTATGTAGTCCTTGGGGGTATTGGAAGCATCCGTGGTTCTGTGATCGCTACAGTTATCCTGTATCTCCTTCCTGAGATGCTTCGAGGACTGAGCAATTACCGTATGCTGATGTACGCTATCGTGCTGATCTTAGCAATGCTGTTTAACTCTGCACCTCAGTTTGTAGTGCTCCGTGAGAGGCTGTTTGCAGCATTAAAGGGAAATAAGAAACCGGCAAAGGAGGCAAAATAATATGGCATTACTGGAAGTAAAGAATTTAAGTATATCCTTTGGCGGCTTAAAGGCAGTTGATAATTTCCACGTTGAGATCGAAAAAGGACAGCTGTACGGTCTTATCGGTCCAAACGGTGCTGGAAAAACTACCATTTTCAACCTTCTTACAGGTGTATATAAGCCAAATGCAGGAAGCATTGTCTTAGATGATACCAATATTACAGGTAAGAGTACCATTGAGATCAATCAGGCCGGTATTGCAAGAACTTTCCAGAATATCCGTCTTTTCAAGGATATGTCTGTTCTTGACAATGTAAAAGCTGGTCTTCACAATCATCACAAATATTCTACAGTAGAAGGCATTTTCCGTCTTCCAAGATATTACAAGATCGAAAAAGAGATGGACGAAGAGGCCATGAGCCTGTTAAAGGTATTTGACCTGGATAAAGAATGTGACTTCAAGGCTTCTAACTTACCTTATGGTAAGCAGAGAAAGTTAGAGATCGCAAGAGCGCTGGCAACAGAACCAAAGCTTCTTCTGTTAGATGAGCCGGCAGCCGGCATGAACCCTAACGAGACAGCGGAACTGATGGAAACCATCCGTTTTGTACGTGACAATTTTGATATGACGGTACTTCTTATTGAGCATGATATGAAACTGGTAAGCGGTATCTGTGAGAAACTGACGGTTTTAAACTTCGGACAGGTCTTAAGAGAAGGTGCTACCAGTGACGTACTGCATGATCCGGAAGTGATCAAGGCATATCTGGGTGAATAAGGAGGAGAGATACGATGGCAATGCTTGAAGTAAAAGACTTGGAAGTATACTATGGTGTGATCCAGGCTTTAAAAGGAATCTCCTTTGATGTAGAGCAGGGAGACATTGTGGCACTGATCGGTGCCAATGGTGCAGGAAAGACTACCACTCTGCATACCATTACAGGTCTGTTAAATGCAAAAGCGGGAAAGATCATTTACGATGGAAAAGATATTACCCATATTCCAGGTTATAAGCTGGTAAGTATGGGGATTGCCCATGTTCCGGAAGGACGCCGTGTGTTTGCCACCCTTTCTGTATTGCAGAATCTGATGATGGGCGCATATACCCGCAGGGATAAAAATGAGATCGAAGAAACATTAAAAATGATATATAAGCGTTTTCCACGTTTGGAAGAAAGAAAGAACCAGCTGGCGGGAACCTTATCCGGCGGCGAGCAGCAGATGCTTGCCATGGGCCGTGCTCTTATGAGCCATCCGAAGGTAATGGTGCTGGATGAGCCGTCCATGGGACTTTCACCTATCTATGTAAATGAGATTTTTGATATTATCCAGCAGATCAATAAAGACGGCACCACCGTTCTTTTGGTAGAGCAGAATGCAAAGAAAGCTCTTTCTATTGCAAACAAGGCGTATGTTCTGGAAACAGGAACCATTGCCCTTTCCGGTGATGCAAAAGAACTGATGAACAATGACCGTGTAAAGAAAGCTTATTTAAGCGAATAATGTTTTGACAGGGCTGTAAATTTCAGGCAGTATCCTGGTAGAAAAAAGAATAAAAAGAATAAAAAGAATACCCCCGGCATATGTTGTAGAAAATAGCATAAAAGTGCAAGGGGGTATTTTTATGGACAATTTTAATGTATACAAAGATATTCAGGCCAGAACAAAAGGCGAGATATACATAGGCGTAGTGGGTCCGGTGCGTACGGGAAAGTCTACGTTTATCAAGCGTTTTATGGAGCTTGCAGTGCTTCCGGCTATGGAAGATGAAAGCTTAAAGGCGGTTAGTACCGATGAATTGCCTCAGAGTGCAGGGGGGAAGACGGTGATGACTACAGAGCCTAAATTCATCCCAAAAGAGGCAGTTCAGATCACGTTGGGAGACGGGATCCAGGCGAAAGTGCGCCTGATCGACTGCGTTGGTTATATGGTAGATGGAGCAGCAGGCCATGTGGAAAACGGGGAAGAGCGGATGGTAAAAACGCCCTGGTCAGAAAAAGAGATTCCTTTTACCCAGGCGGCCCAGATCGGGACCAGAAAGGTGATCGGAGACCATTCTACCATTGGTATCGTAGTAACTACGGATGGATCCATTGGAGAGTTAAAACGATCTGCCTACATAGATGCGGAAAAACAGACGGTAGATGAACTTAAAAAACTGGGAAAACCATTTATCCTTCTTTTGAATTCCACAAAGCCCCATTCAGATGAGGTTTTAAAGCTGGCAGAGCAGCTGTCAGAGGAATATGAGGTGACGGTTCTTCCTGTGAGCTGTGAACAGCTGAAAAAAGAGGATATATTTCATATTCTGGAAAGTGTCCTGAAAGAATTTCCTGTGACAGAACTGGATTTTCATATTCCTAAGTGGCTGGAGGTTTTACCGGCGTCCCACTGGCTTAAGACCCAGGTGATAGATCTGGCAAAAGAACTGTTAAAGAAGGTCAGCCATATGAAAGATGCGGCAGTCCAGGTAAAGGCTTTTGAAAAGCAGTCAGGTCCTGTGGAAAAAATCCTTATAGAAAAAATGGAAATGGCAGATGGCACGGTTTCCTTACAGGTTCAGATGGATGACAGTTATTATTATCAGATATTAAGTGATTATGTAGGATTACCCATTGAAGGGGAGTATCAGCTGATGCAGACCCTAAGTACATTGGCAGGCATGCAGAAGGAGTATGACAAAATTAAAGAGGCTCTGGCCCAGGCGAGATTAAAAGGATATGGAGTAATGATGCCCCAGAGAGATGAAATTCTTTTAGATGAGCCGGAAGTGATCCGGCATGGGAATAAATATGGCGTGAAAATGAAAGCCCAGGCTCCGTCTGTAAATCTGATCCGGGCCCAGATCGAGACAGAGATCGCGCCTATTGTAGGCAGCGAACAGCAGGCAAAAGATCTTATTGCCTATATAAATTCCAGTTCCAAAGATAACGAAGAAGGCATCTGGGATGCCAATATTTTTGGCAAGTCGGTTGAGCAGATCGTAGAAGACGGCATTCAGGCGAAAATCTCACAAATGACAGACGAATGTCAGCAAAAGCTTCAGGATACTTTGCAGAAGATCATTAATGACAGTAATGGGGGCTTGATCTGCATCATCATATAATGAGTCCAAAAGAAAAACAAGCGACACCGAAGGTGGCATTTGTTTTTCT
>OWIN01001203.1_pt1 | contig 11380 bp, 7 predicted proteins | sample 1732771 | NCBI WGS metagenome assembly OWIN01 (sample SAMN05065752, study PRJEB22554) | human gut metagenome | biome: ENVO:2100002; feature: ENVO:00000062; material: ENVO:00002003 | host: Homo sapiens | place: USA | reverse complement strand
TGCGACTGGCGGAAAATCGGCCACAAAAGCAAGTGCAGGAAAGACTCCGAGAGGATATTTATTATTAAGGCTGTTTTTCTTACTCATAGAGAAAACATGCAACCTCATGTCCATTTCCAATATCCTTTAATGTAGGCACTTCTTTTTTACACCGCTCTGTTGCATAGCTGCACCGGTCACTAAATGGGCATCCTGCCGGACGATTCGTAAGACTTGGTACCTCACCCCGGATTTCTACCCGTTCTCTAGTCTTTTCTACTTTTGGATCAGCAACAGGTACTGCCCCTAAAAGAACCTTTGTATAGGGATGAAGTGTATTGGTGTAAAGTTCTTCACATTCAGCAATTTCAACAATCCTTCCCAGATACATGACCAAAATACGGTCACTGATATGTTTTACCACTGCCAGGTCATGAGCTATAAACAAATAAGTAAGTCCCAGTTTTGCCTGAAGTTCTTCCAGTAAATTAATAATCTGGGCCTGGATAGAAACATCCAATGCAGAAATTGGCTCATCACAGATGATCAGATCCGGATCAGAAGAAAGAGCTCTCGCAATACCAATCCTCTGTCTCTGTCCACCGGAAAACTCGTGAGGAACACGATTTTTCATGGATGGATCCAAATCTACCATTCGCAGCAGTTCATCTACCCTTTTTTCATACTCTTCTCTGGTCTTAACCAATTTGTGGATCAACAACGATTCTCCGACAATAGATTCTGCAGTCTGTCTTGGATCCAGAGAAGAGAAGGGATCCTGGAAGATCATTGCCATTTTCTTTCTATACGGATACATCTGCTTGTCATTAAACTTTGCAATATCAGTTCCTGCAAAATTAATCTCACCTGTATCTGGCTGATACACACGCATAATACATCTTGCCAGTGTAGTTTTTCCACATCCAGACTCTCCTACAATTCCTAATGTCTCTCCTTTTCTGACTTTAAAGCGGATATCCTCAATGGCTTTTACATCTCCAATATGTTTTCGCATCATTCCCTTATAAATCGGGAAATATTTTCTTACATCTTTTACATCCAGACAGTTCTCATCACCGATCACTGCCCGCTGGGCTTTCTTTACAGGCTTTCCATCAATTTCTTTCTGCTTCATAACCTTCTCTGCTTCTGTTAAATGGCAGGCACAGAAATGGTCTTTTTCCAGTTCTTTAAGTTCTGGCTTTTTCTGCTCTCGGCATTTGTCCATATGATACTCGCACCGGTCATAAAATGGACAATATTCCGGGCGAAGTGCCGGGTTCGGCGGAAGCCCTTCAATAGGGATCAATATACGGTCCCTGTCATCATCCAGTCTTGGTATTGCACGAAGCAGTGCTCTCGTATATGGATGTTCTGGATTTTCAAACAGTCTTTCTGCATCCGTTGTCTCAACAATCCCACCGGCATACATAACATAAATACGTTCTGCAAACCTCGCTACAATACCCAGATTATGGGTAACAATTATTACTGCTGTATTTGTTTTTTTGGCAATATCACGAATCATTTCAAGAATCTGTGCCTGAGTCGTAACATCAAGAGCTGTTGTAGCCTCATCTGCAACAAGGATGGACGGTTCAGAAGACATTGCCATTGCAATCATGATCCTTTGGCGCATGCCGCCTGAAAACTGCTGTGGATAATATGTAAAACGTTCTTCTGCATCTGGGATATTTACCATCTTCATCATTTCAATGGCACGTTTTTTTGCATCTTCCCTACTCATATGAAGATGTTCTATAATATTTTCCTGAATCTGAAATCCTACTGTCAGAACCGGATTTAAAGAAGTCATAGGTTCCTGAAAGATCATGCTGACCCTTCCGCCACGCATCTTACGGACTTCAGCACTGTTTGAACCATATTCCAACATATTTTTATCATTCCCATCCAGATACACTTCTCCGCCTGTTACCTTTCCAGGTTTCTGGATCAGCTGCAGTGCACTCATCATCGTAACCGATTTACCACTTCCAGACTCTCCTACAATTCCAATGATCTCACCAGGATCCAGATAAAGAGAAACATCTTCTATCGCTTTAAACATTTTTCCATCTGTCCTGAAGCTGGTTTCAATATGTTTAATCTCATATAAATGCTTTTCTGCCATCTTATGATTCACCTCTCAGTCTTGGATCCAACGCATCTCTTACGCCATCACCCAGCATATTTAATGAAATAACCAGAACCGCAACGCAAACTCCCGGTACAAGAGCATACACTGGATTATCCATTAAGAAATTTCTTCCTTCACTTACCATGCTTCCCCAGGAAGCAGTTGGAGCACTTATGCCAAGTCCCAAAAAGCTTAAACCTGCTTCTGCTAAAATAGTAGAACCTACCTGCTGTGTCATCATAACGATGATCGGTGAAATACTGTTTGGTAAAATATGTCTGAACATCAGGCGGAAATCCTTATTTCCCTGAAGCTTTCCAGCCATAATATAATCTGCCTGCTTGATCGTAAGTACTTGCCCTCTCATCATCCGCACATATCCTGCCATGGATGAAATACCGAGGATGATCGCCAGATTACGAATACCACTTCCAAAAACAGCAGTCAGTGCCATTGCAAGTATGATCTGCGGAATCGCACGAACAGCTTCCATCAATCGTGTAATAAGATCATCGATCCATCCTCCAAAGTAACCTGCGATCATACCAAACACGGTTCCAATGACACAGGCTACAAAAACTGCCAAAACACCAATGATCAGGCTAACTCTCGTTCCATAAATGATACGACTTAACACGTCACGTCCAAAATTATCTGTACCTAAAAGATGTGCTGCACTCGGCAGCTGAAGAAAAGCTGCAAAATCAGGTTTGTCCGGATCATATGGCGCTGCAAAAGGTGCAAATATAGCCAGAAAAATAAATATTAACACTATAATCGCATTGATCACTGTCACCCTTCTGGCAAATACTGTTTTTAAAAACTTCTTGATATTCTTTGTATCTTTCATTTTGTCCTCCCACTTATTCAAAACGTACTCGTGGATCTACAACTGCATACAGAATATCTGTTACCAGATTTACAATGCATGATACCAGTGCAATTGCCAGTACACAGGCCTGTACAACAGGAATATCTCTGGACTGGATTGCTTTTACCATTAAAGATCCCATTCCCGGAATATTAAAAACAGATTCTACAAACATTGAACCGGCAATCAGGTTTCCAAGACGCATTCCAAGAATCGTGATAACAGGAATCAGAGCATTTTTTAAAGCATGAAGATAAATAACTTTATTATTTGCAATACCTTTGCTTCGTGCTGTACGTATGTAGTCCTGCCGGATTACTTCCAACATACTGGAACGGGTCTGTCTTGTAGTAGAAGCAATACCTCCAAGAGAAAGGCAAAACAGCGGCATAACCATCTGTTTCCATCCTATGCTATTAATCCACGGCCAATCAAATCCATAAGATGGAAGCCAGCCAAGTTTCATTGCAAATACAAACATGATCAGCAGTGCAAACCAGAACTGCGGGAGACAGGCAGTTACATTTGCGATCAGTGTCACCACTGTATCAAGGGGTTTTCCTCTGTTCACTGCACTGATCACCCCAAAAAGAATTCCAAATGGAACACTGATGATAAATGCTGAAATGGAGAAAAACAATGTAATAGGTATTCTTGCTGCAAGCACTTCGGATGTCCTCATATGAAACTGTGTGGACTCTCCTAAATCTCCACGAAGCGCATCTGCCAGCCAACTGAAATACCTGACGATCACCGGCTGATCCAGCTTCAATTCATGAAATACACGGTTGTACTCTTCCTGTGAAACTTCCTCACCCAGCATAGCGTAAACCGGATCACCAGGTATCATTGATACCAAAAGAAAAATAAAAATAGAAAGAAGAAATACCACCAATATCATTTGTCCTGTTCTTTTTAATACATATCCCTTCATTTTTTCGTCTGTCAGAACAAGTTCTGCACGTCCTCCTCTCATCTTGATGTTTTAATTTTAAATGTTTTTTTACAAGAATTCCAATCATTTGTAGCACATTTTTTATAGGCTTTATCTATGCTTTGTATATTTTGCGTCATTTTCCTGATTTATCTTCTTGATTTTCCTCTTCATATAGTGTATTTTATATACATTATAGGTATTTCCTATATTTTTTATTATAAATACCATTATACACATCAGGAGGATCTGCATAATTTATGGATATCAAATATATGGAATATGTTCTTGCTCTTGCCAAAGCAGGAAACATCACGCAGGCAGCAAAAGATCTGTACATTTCTCAGCCAACCCTAAGTCAGTTTATCCGCAATTATCAAAATACTCTGGGAATCAATCTGTTTAAACGAATGAACGGCCGTTATACTCTTACTTCTGCCGGTGAGACATTCTGCAAATACGCAGAACAGATCATTGAACTGGAAAAAAACATGGATCAAGCCATGCAAACCTATAAAAATACCACTATTTTAAGAATAGGTACTTCTACTACAAAAGCCATCTCCATGGTAACACATTTTATTCCTATATATCGTAAAGAATTTCCTAATATCGATATTGCTATGTCCGAGGGTAATTCATTTACTATTATATCGAAATTACTAAACAATGACCTGGACCTCGTCTTTGGCTCTGTTTCTTCATTGGATCTTTATAAAGGACAAATCCTACCACTGAAAGAAGAAAAGATTGCTCTGGCTGTTCCCAGTCGTATGTCCATTTGCCGCAATTCAAACTATAACTACATCCAAAATCTGGATCTGGAAACTTTTGCAAGAGAATTTTCAGGTGCTCCTTTTATTCTTCAGCATCCGGGGTCCTGCATCCGCTATCTGGCTGACAGCTTGTTCCGCTCTGCCCATATGAACCCTATTGTTATCCTAAATACAAGCAATGCATCATCTATTGTAAAATCCGTTTCCTCCGGTATAGGTGTCGGATTCATCCCTGTCAGCAATATGGTATTGGATCCCAATATCGTATATTTCCTGCTTACACCTTCTCTTTATCGTATCCACTGTATGGTACATCGAAAAAAAATAGAAAAAGATATGGCATTCCAGCGTCTCTTTGACCTCGCCCAGGAATATGCAAATTCCTGGACAGATATGAATCCGGAAATCGGAGATTTGGTTCCCTATGCCTGATTCTTTTACTTAATAACACTAAAATAGCCTAAAATAACGGAGCGGAATCTTTAAAAGATTCCGCTCCTATTGTTTACAAAGCTCTTTATTTATATTTTCTGATTATTCTTCCTTCGCAGCAGCCCTTGCTTCTACTTCGCGCTTCTGTACATCTCCAGGAGCCTGCTCGTAGCGGCTGAATTCATAGGAATAGTCTCCTAAACCACCAGTCATGGAACGAAGATCGGTGTTGTAGCCAAACAGCTCAGACATTGGGACGTCTGCTTCGATGACCTGTTTGCCGTGATGATCGGATTCCATACCTAATACGCGTCCTCTTCTGCGGTTTAAGTCACCCATAATATCGCCGGTAAAGCGGTCAGGAGCAACAACCTTTAAGGAAGCGATTGGCTCTAAGAGCACTGGATTTGCATCCATGAAGCCCTGCTTAAATGCCAGGATGGTAGCCATCTTAAATGCCATTTCTGAAGAGTCTACCGGATGGTAGGAACCATCTAACAGAGTAGCTTTTAAGCCAACAACCGGATATCCAGCCAGCGGGCCCTTAAGAACGCATTCCTGCAATCCCTTTTCAACTGCCGGGAAGTAGTTCTTCGGTACGGAGCCGCCGAACACCTTCTCTTCAAAGATGTATGGTGTCTCTAAATCGCCTGATGGCTCAAATTCCATGATAACATCACCGTACTGGCCATGTCCACCGGACTGTTTCTTATGTTTGCCCTGTACTTTAACTTTCTTTCTTAAGGTCTCACGGAAAGCAAATTTAGGCTTTGACAGAACTACATCTACTTTGTAGCGGGTCTGCAGCTTGCTGATCACAACATCTAACTGCTGATCGCCAATACCATAAATCAGAGACTGGCGGTTTTCAGGATCATTTTTAACCTGTAAGGTCAGATCTTCTTCCATCATACGTGCTAATGCGGTGGAAACCTTGTCATCTTCACCCTTATTGGCTGCCTTGTAAGCCATGTATGTATATGGTGTGGAGATCTGTGGTTTGTGGTAAACGATCGGTGCTGTACGGACTGCCATGGTATCCCCGGTTCCTGTTACAGTAAGTTTTGCAACTGCGCCGATATCACCGGCTTTTAACTCCGAAACTTCAATGACTTCCTTACCGCGCATTATATAAACTTTACCGATCTTCTCTTCTACATCTTTGTTTACATTGTATACAACAGTATCACCTTTTAAGGTACCTGTACAGATCTTCATCAGAGAATATTTTCCAATAAATGGATCTACGATGGTCTTAAATACTCTTGCAGAAAGAGATACATCATCATTATATTTAGCGGTGAAACGCTCACCTGTGGAAACGTCTACACCGATACACTCAAAGTGATTTGGTGCCGGGAAGTATTTATCAATAACCTGAAGTAGAACCTTAAATCCCTGGCAGTTGATTCCGGAGCCCATCATAACAGGTACGATGTCGCCTTCGATAACATGTGCTCTTAATGCACCGGATATTTCTTCCTGTGTAAATTCTTCTCCCAGGAAATAACGTTCCATATATTCTTCACTGGTTTCTGCAACTGCCTCAATGAGAGCATCTCTTGCGATGGTTAAGTTCTTCTGAACATAATCAGGGATCTCACACTCAACATAATCACTGAGATTTGTAAAGCGGCGGCCTGCCATCTTTACTACGTTTACGAAACCTACGAATTTTTCATTTTCACGGATTGGAAGCTGGAAAGGAGCAATCTTTCTTCCGAACTTTTTCTCCAGCTTTACAACCAGCTCACGATAGCTGGCATGATCATCGTCCATATTGGTAACGAAAATCAGTCTTGGCAGATTGTACTTTTCGCACATCTCCCATGCTCTTTCTGTACCAGGCTCAATACCTGCTTTACAGTTTACAACGATAATGGCTGCATCAGCAACGCTGATAGCTTCTTCTACTTCACCTACGAAGTCAAAAAATCCGGGAGTATCCAGTAAGTTGATCTTAACCGGTCCGTTCTCTCCCTGGTATTCCAGAGGAATCAGTGTGGTGGAAATGGAAAACTGTCTCTTGATCTCTTCTTTGTCGTAATCACTAATGGTATTTCCGTCAGCAACCTTGCCCATACGCTTGGTAACACCTGTGATCAAAGCCATTGCCTCCGCAACTGTTGTCTTACCAGCACCTCCATGCCCAAGCAATACAACGTTGCGGATCTGTTCAGTACCATATACGTTCATAAACTTCCCTCCTGTACACTTTATTTATGCGAAACAGCAATGATATTGTGCTTCGTCTTTGCCATGTGTACATTCTACTATATTTTTCTGAAATTTTCAAGTTTTTTGTTAAATTCTACACAACATTTTTCCAAAACATTCCAGATAATTCGATTTATATTACCATGTATCCATGTTTTTTCTCATTTTTTACTGTCATTTTGCCTTTATATTTCAGCAAAACCCTCGTTCTGCCTGCTCTCCTTGCAATTGTATGCCCAGATTGGTAAAATAGTTGCAGAATAATGAGAAAGGTATGCACATTTTATGTCTGAAACTAAGGTTTTTAAAAATACTATACAGAAAATACAGATCCGCGGCGCCCGTGTCCACAATCTGAAAAATATCAATGTAGATGTACCATTAAACCAGATCGTAGCTATTGCCGGAGTCTCCGGCTCAGGAAAGTCTTCCCTGGCTTTAGGCGTATTGTATGCAGAAGGTTCCAGACGCTATCTGGAGTCTCTTTCTACCTATACAAGACGGCGCATGACTCAGGCATCTAAAGCCTGCGTGGATGACATCTTACACGTTCCTGCCGCTCTCGCCCTGCATCAGCGTCCCGGTGTTCCCGGCATCCGAAGCACTTTTGGAACTGGTACCGAACTTTTAAACAGCCTGCGCCTGATGTATTCCCGTCTGGCTTCCCACTGCTGTCCCAATGGGCATTATCTGGCTCCTGCACTGGCAGTAGCTGCTGGAAAAGAACTGGTCTGTCCTGAATGCGGCATCCGCTTTTTCGCTCCTTCTGCAGAGGAACTGGCTTTTAACAGTCAGGGGGCCTGCCGGACCTGCAACGGAACAGGAACGGTGCGCACTGTAGACTTAAATACACTGGTGCCAAATGATTCTTTAACCATTGACGAAGGCGCTGTTGCTCCCTGGAATACCCTTATGTGGTCTTTGATGACCGATGTGTGCCGGGAAATGGGCGTGCGTACAAATGTACCTTTTAAAGAATTAACCAAACAGGAAAAGGACATTGTTTTCCATGGACCTGCTGAGAAAAAACATATTTTTTATCATGCAAAAAACTCCAATCAGGCAGGGGAACTGGATTTTACTTATTTTAATGCTGTTTACACCGTAGAAAATGCACTTTCTAAAGTAAAGGATGAAAAGGGTATGAAACGGGTGGAAAAATTTTTAAAGGAAGATATCTGCCCGGACTGCCACGGTTCCCGTTTAAATGAACGTGCAAGAGCACCGAAATTGCAGGGAATTTCCCTTGCACAGGCCTGTGAAATGACTTTATCTCAACTGACCACCTGGGTGGACAATGTGCCGGCTTCTCTTCCACCGGAAATGTTGCCTATGGCAGAAAGCATCTGTGAATCCTTCCAGACAGCTTCGAAACGGCTTATGGAGCTTGGTCTCGGATATCTTTCCCTGGACCGTGCTGCTTCTACTCTCTCTACCGGGGAACGTCAGAGAATGCAGTTAGCAAGAGCCGTACGCAACCGCACCACAGGTGTTCTTTATGTACTAGATGAACCGTCTATCGGACTGCACCCAGTAAACATTGTTGGACTGACGGGAGTTATGGATGATCTGATCGCTGATGGAAATTCCGTTATCCTGGTAGATCATGACACCCAGATCCTTTCCCATGCAGACTGGCTGATCGAAATGGGACCGGAAGCAGGGGCAAAAGGCGGACAGGTGATCGCAGAAGGAACGATTGCTGATATTGCAAAAAATAAAGACTCCCGCATTGGTGCTTTTCTAAAGCCGGAATGTATGAAACGCCTGCGCCCGGTGATCATGGAAGACTGCCTGTTTGAACATGGCGCAGTTTCCCTTGCTACCGGTGCGATCCATACAGTAAAGCCACTTGAAGTAAAGATTCCCAAAGGCCGCCTTACGGTTGTAACCGGTGTTTCCGGTTCCGGAAAAACCACGCTCATCCTGGAAAGCCTGGTGCCTGGTATGGAAGCTGCTATTGCGAAAGCACCTCTGCCCTCCCACGTTCTTTCTGTAGACCCGGCAGGTATTTCACAGGTAAAGTTGATCGATGCTACTCCTATTGGCATCAATGTGCGCTCCACTGCTGCTACTTATGCCAATGTCCACGATGAACTGCGAAAAGTATTTGCCAAAACAGCAGATGCTAAAAATATGGGATATAAAGCAGGTGATTTTTCCTATAACACTGGAAAGCTTCGCTGCCCTGTATGTGACGGCACCGGCCAGGTCAGTCTGGATGTACAGTTTCTGCCTGATGTTGACATTCCATGCCCGGAGTGCAGAGGTTCCAGATATGCCAAAGAAGCTTCCCTCATTAAATATACCAATAAAAAGGGGCAAAAAGTTTCCCTTCCGGAACTTATGGACATGGACATCCACACAGCTCTTGAAGCCTGCGATGACGTAAAGCTGGTCAAACAACGCCTCACTGTGTTAAAAGAGCTTGGACTTGGCTATCTGACTTTAGGAGAAGAAACCCCAAGCCTTTCCGGTGGTGAGGCCCAACGTCTGAAACTGGCCAGTGAAATGGGCAAGCTGCAAAATGACTCTCTGTTTATCTTTGATGAGCCTACCATCGGTCTTCATCCTCTGGATGTACAGACACTTCTTAAGGTATTCCAGACCCTTATGGAAAACGGTGCAACCGTTGTGGTCATCGAACATGATCTTGATGTGATCCGCAATGCTGACTATATCATTGACATGGGACCAGGCGGTGGTGCTGACGGTGGCCGTATTGTTGCCTGCGAGACACCGGAAAAGCTGGCGAAAAATCCATTCAGCCAGACAGGTCATTATTTATGACCTGTGTTTGTTTTTACATAAAAGCGTTAAAGTTTAAAGCATTAAAGTGTTGACTTTTATGCTTTTATATATTAAACTGTCTGCAAGCTTTTAAAACAGGATATCCATTATGCGGATAAAAATAAGAATGCAGATAATATTATGCAGATAAGGAGTGTACCAGACTATGATCATTATCATGAAACCACAGGCTTCCAAAGAAGACGTTCAGAAAGTAACTTCCCTCATTGAATCAAAGGGCCTTCAGGTCCACCTTTCCGAAGGTTCCCAGGTCACTATTGTTGGAGTTGTAGGTGATAAGACCAAGCTTGCAGGAAGCAACATTGAAATGAGTGAGGGCGTTGACAAAGTTGTTGCTGTCACAGAGTCCTACAAACTGGTCAACAAAAAATTCCACCCTGATGACTCTGTTATTCCTGTTGGTAATACCCATATTGGGCCGGGAACCATGACTGTAATGGCAGGTCCCTGTGCAATTGAGTCAAAGGAGCAGCTGCTCTCTACTGCTTTCGCTGTAAAAAAGGCTGGTGCTACCTTCCTTCGCGGCGGTGCTTACAAACCCCGTACCTCCCCATACTCTTTCCAGGGGCTGGAAGAAGAAGGCTTAAAATATATGAAGGAAGCCAGAGAAGCGACCGGACTGAACGTGATCTGCGAAGTTACCAGTACCCATGCCATTGAAGCTGCCGTTAAATACGTAGACATGCTTCAGATCGGTGCCAGAAATATGCAGAACTTTGAGCTGTTGAAGGAAGCCGGAAAATCAGGAATGCCTGTATTGTTAAAACGCGGCTTATGTGCTACCATAGATGAGTGGCTGAATGCTGCTGAATACATTATTTCAGAGGGAAATCCAAATATCGTTTTATGTGAACGTGGTATCCGTACCTACGAAACATCCACCAGAAATACTCTGGATATCAGTGCGGTTCCTGTGATCCGCCAGAAGAGCCATCTTCCTGTGATCGTAGATCCAAGCCATGCAACGGGGGTAAGGGCTTATGTAGAACCTCTCGCAAAAGCTGCTGTGGCAGTTGGCGCTGATGGACTGATGATCGAGGTTCATCCAGATCCGTCCAAAGCACTTTCCGACGGTCCTCAGTCTCTTACTTTTGATGCATTTGATAAATTAATGGCAGACTTAAAGCCATATGTGGATCTGGCTGGCAGAACTTTTGAAGCCAGATAACTAGTACATCGTTTCGTAAATAACTGTACTAATCACGTAGGATGCGGAGTTGAGT
>OWIN01001194.1_pt1 | contig 11486 bp, 8 predicted proteins | sample 1732771 | NCBI WGS metagenome assembly OWIN01 (sample SAMN05065752, study PRJEB22554) | human gut metagenome | biome: ENVO:2100002; feature: ENVO:00000062; material: ENVO:00002003 | host: Homo sapiens | place: USA | reverse complement strand
TGTGTATAAGAGACAGCGTCAATGCAAGGTTTGTGGAGAAACCTTTGTAGCTAAAACCATTGAATCGTGGTATTGCACTCCCAAATGTTCCAAGATTGCGTGGAAAAGGCGTAAGGATGAAGAACAGAGATTGCAAAGGTTGGACGAAGTGGTTAAGAAGATACCCAAGTCCAAAGAGTATATCACAGTTCCTGAAGCATACGCTTTGTTTGGCATAAGCAAGGAAACTCTTTATCGTTTAATTCGTAAGGGTACAATCCCAAGTGTGAATGCCGGAGAAAGGCAGACTTTACTATCAAAAGAAGAATTGATGAAACTCTATCCTCTCCGAAAGAAAACTCTCACAAAGCCAAAGCCTATTGCCAAGCTGTATAGTCTGGAGCCAAAGGACTGTTATACTATTGGCGAAATCACAGAAAAGTTTCTTGTGAATGAAAGCACTGTTTACCTTCATATACGCAAGTATTCCATTCCTACCAGACAGATAGGTAACTTTGTTTATGTACCAAAGAAAGAAATTGATAATCTATATAAAGGTGTGAAGCGATGAAGAAAGCATTAGTACATGAGTATCGATTAAATATCTCAACTAAGTAATTGCACAACGATAGAAATTCGCATAAATGCATACAACGTAGTACTTTAATTGAGATTTTTATCAAATAAATGTTTTTAATGAATATGGAAAAGAAAGACATATTTCAAGATATTCAAAACATACGAAGTTCCAATCCTGTAATTGTATTGGGAAGTGGAGCATCTGTTTCCTATGGCATACCAGGAATGGGTGTTTTAGCAAATGAGTTAAAAAACTTCTTTAAATCAAATCCATATTATGATACAGCTACTAATGATGTCGTTAGTGATTTCATAAAGCTTTTAGATTCAGGTGTAGGTTTGGAAGCTGCATTGCTGGATGTTAAGGTTCCTGAAATTGTTGAAGCAGATATAGTAAATATTGTCTGGAAGGTTATTATTGAATCCGATGCAAAAGTCTATGAAAGGTTTATAAGTGGAGAAGATATTAATCTAAGACAACTATTTGATTATATTATATATGGAGATCCGAATAAAACGCTAAATGTAATCTCAACCAATTATGATAGGATTGCCGAGTATGCAGCTTGTCAAACTGACGCTTACATTAATATAGGTTTTACTCACGGACTGATGGGAAAGTTAAAAGATAATATTATGCTAAATCCTAAAAAGCCGGAGGCTGATTATACTGGATTTATTAATATCTTGAAAGTTCACGGTTCCCTAGACTGGTATAGGAGAGATGGAATCATTTGCAATATCCCCAATTCTGTCAATATTCCATTAGGGTTTACACCATGTATCGTAACTCCAGGAACTAATAAATACGAACGTACTCAAGAGGAACCACATAGACAACTTTTATCAGCTGTGGACAAAATCTTTGAAAGTGCCCAAAACTATGTTTGTATTGGTTATGGTTTTAATGACAAACATGTTCAAGAAATGTTGCTTAAATATGCCAAAAAGAGAAAGGCAAAAATACTGATTGTTACCAAAGAAATTACAAATTCAATAAAAGAAAATGTAATAGATAAAGGATATGATTATATCGCTATTTGTAGTGATGGTGCTAAGGGTACTGTTTTTCATACAAATAGTGATTCTATAATTGTTGATGACAAAATATATTGGACTATAGAAGGATTAATGGAAATATAAAAAATGGAAAGTATAGTATTAAGATATGATAAAGGTGAGTCAATAGGCTCAATAAATAGTGTAGACACAGGTATGGCAACAGCCATTATAGATTCTGACGATGTTCTGTCCCAGTTACAAATTAATCAACTTATAGCTATTCAAAGTCCGAAATCTGGTCGTTACATTATAGCAATGATAGTAAAAATCTATCGCAAGGCTACTGATATGACTTTGAATGATGACGAGGATGAAGAAGATACTTCTTCGGCATTTAACCAAGTTAGGTTAGTTTTTGTGGGTGAATTTATGGACAAAGCTGGAGAGCAAAGTAACGTGTTCAGAAGAAACGTTAGTGCAGTTCCATCTATAAGTGCCTTATGTTATAAGATTGAAGGAACACGTCTCACAGACCTCATGCAAACAATATCCAACAAATTAGCGACTTCCATCAGTCCTCTTGCAATAGGGAAATATACAATGGATGAAAGTTCTATAGCATATATGGATGGAGATAAACTATTTCAACGACATGCTGCTATTGTGGGTTCTACAGGGAGTGGTAAATCTTTTTGTGTTGCATGTATTGTTGAACAAATGGCTAAATTAAAACATTCTAATGCAATTTTGTTTGATATCCACGGAGAATACTCCTCTACTGATTTCAAAATAGATGGCATCAAACAATATAAAATTGCAACACCAGGAGATTTGGCTACCTCTGAAAAACTCAACAACAATATACTTATGGTACCCTATTGGCTCTTAAATTATGAGGAAATGCAGGCATTGTTATTAGATCGTAGTGACCAAAATGCACCAAATCAAGCAATGATATTCTCTCGTGAAGTTCTTGCCGAAAAAGAAAAAGGTGTAGAAGGAACAATATATGAACATCTGATTACTGTTGATAGTCCCGTAGCTTACGACTTGCAAACAGTGTTAACTCGGCTAAAGTCCAAAGACGAAGAAATGGTACCTGGTGCAAGAGCCGGTTCTGAAAAGCTAGGCCCATACAATGGGAAGTTAACACGGTTCAATCAAAGACTGGAGAATAAACTTTCAGATAAGAGAATGGGATTTATGTTCAGTTTACAAACAGAAGAAAAATCGCAAAATTGGCTCAAAGATTTCGCCAGAGTTCTGATGAAGGCTGATGGTGGGGTCAAGGTTATAGATATGTCAGAAGTACCATCAGATGTACTTCCTTTAGTAATTGGTCTATTGGCAAGAATTGTATTTACTGTTCAACAATGGAGTTCAATGGAACATCGTCATCCAATAGCACTATTATGTGATGAAGCACACTTATATGTTCAGCAATCTATTTCACAAGATGCTGTTGCAGAAATAGGTTTGAAAAGTTTTGAACGAATAGCGAAGGAAGGACGAAAATATGGAGTTGGTCTTGTGATAATCAGTCAAAGACCTTCAGAAGTAAATCGTACAGTACTAAGCCAATGTAATAATTTTATTAGTCTTCGACTTACAAATGTGGATGATCAAAATGTGATTAAACGACTACTACCAGATAATCTTGGTAATATTGCCGACAATCTTTCTTTGCTTGACATCGCAGAAGCAATTATTGTTGGTGATGCTACATTATTACCGTCTAGAGTAAAAATAAATGAACCTTCAATCAAACCATCAAGTCAAACAGTTCCTTTCTGGAGTATTTGGGGGAAAGATAATTCTGATCAAGATTTGTCAGAAGCTATATGCAATATGATTAAACAATCTAAGTGAAAGTAATTACTATGTCAAGGATATGAAGCGATGAAGAAAGCATTAGTTAATACACGTGTGTCGGTAAAGCTCCGCAAGTCTGAATATCGTGATGAATGGTATCTTTATGTGGAATCTTATCCTGTATTCCAATCTGGAAAACATACGCCACAAAGAGTGCGTGAATATCTCAATCGTACCATTACAACACCTATTTGGGATAAATCACGCAATGCAAGGACTAATGCCGAAGGCAAAACTACTTATAAGCCGAAGCGAGATTTAAACGGTGTTATTCAATGCAAGTCGCAAATAGACCAAGAATCATGTATCTATGCCGATAAAGTCAGAAGCCTAAGACAAAAGGAATACGACAATGCAGCTTTATATGCCGATACCGATGCAGAACAGGCGGAGCAGTTGGAACGCTCCCGAAGTAATTTTATTGAGTACTTCGACCATGTGCAACGAACAAGACATGCCCATAGTTCCGATTCTATTATTGTCAATTGGAGGCGAGTACATGAGTTACTGAAGATATTTGCAAAAAGTGATACCATTCTCTTTTCGCAGATAGACTTAAAGCTGGTTGAATCGTTCCGTCAATTCATAATGAACGCACCGCAAGGTGGTACTAAACGAGGTACAATTTCTCAAAATACAGCATCAACATACTTCTCAATTTTCAAGGCAGGATTGAAACAAGCCTTTATAGATGGCTATCTGACTATTGATATTGCAGCGAAAGTCAAAGGCATTCAGGAAAGGGAGAGTCGCAGAGAATACCTGACAATAGAAGAGTTGAACCGACTGGCACAAACTCCGTGTGACCCATTATTGAAACGAGCCGCACTCTTTTCAGCATTAACAGGAATCCGACATTGCGACATTCAGAAATTGAAATGGTCGGAGGTGGAACAATTCAATGGTGGTTATCGGCTGAACTTTACGCAACAAAAGACAAAAGGTGTTGAGTATATGCCAATTTCAGAGCAAGCATATAATCTTTGCGGAGAGCAAAAAGAAGGAGAATTATTAGTGTTTGCCGGATTACCTGACCCATCATGGATAAATCGCCCTGTTAAAAAATGGGTTGAAGCTGCCGGAATTACCAAGCACATTACCTTCCATTGCTTTAGGCACAGCTACGCTACCCTTCAACTGGCTGGAGGAACGGACATTTATACCGTTAGCAAAATGTTGGGGCATACCAATGTACGAACCACTCAAGTGTATGCCAAGGTTGTAGATGAGAAAAAGGAGAAAGCAACAGAAACTATCAAATTAGCTTTATCACAAACGGAATAAAAGTGTTGTCCCACTTGATAGGCATAGCCATCTGCGTAGATTCTGCGTGGGTGGCTTTTTGTTTTTACCTATGAGCTGTTATTATGACCACCTAATGATTTCCTTATGATTGGGTACATTACCATAAAAAACTACTACTGACGTTTTTCATCATTTGCATTGATAATCAATACATATTCCTTATGGTATTTCTGTTTCGCTGCTGTTTCTTTATGTGACACAGTCCATCATAAAATCAGTATGCTAAATCACGATTACTTTGCCGAAAAATCAAACATAAATCAGATAGCAGTATGAGTGAAAAGAACATTACTTTTGAAGATTTACCCAAGGCAATGTCGTGGATGATGGATAAATTGAATGAACTGGATTCTAAGATTGACGGTCTCAACACTCAAAGTCCGAGTATTCCAACCGAGCAATGGATGAACTTAAAGGAGTTGTGCGATTATATTCCCAGTCATCCGGCAGAGCAAACAGTATATGGATGGACAAGCTGCCACCAAATCCCATTTCATAAAAGAGGTAAACGTATCATGTTTCTAAAATCGGAGATTGATGCGTGGCTTCGAGATGGCAAGGTAAAGTCCGAAAAAGACTTGGAGGACGAAGCTGCCCGATTCATAAAGTCTAAAAGAAACAACCGATTCTAATGGATTCACTCGATTTATGCAATGCAATCAGAATGGAATTTGGAGGGATACTTGAAGACAAGATTCCTTTGAATGCTTTTCCTGCTAAAATTCAGGATATGGTATTGGCATTGGCACGACAAGAGAATTATTCCATTGAATATATGATGGCTTCTCTTTTGGCGGCAATTTCAACAGCCATCGGTAATGCTGTCAATATCCGTATTCGTGGTGGCTGGATAAGTAATCCTGCCCTCTATATGATATTGGTTGGCCGCCCCGGAATGGGCAAAACTCCCCCGTTAGACTTTGCTTTTCGCCCAATTCGCAAGCATGATGCCAAAGCTGTCAAACAATTCAAGTCTGATATGGAGCAATATAATAATATGGTAGAGGACAACAAAGGGAAGAAGGAAAATTGCACTCCATTGCCAGAAAAACCGATTTTGCGAAGAACCATAATATCCGACTTTACCCCAGAAGCTTTAATGCGTGCGCTTGATGACAACCAGCGTGGTATTGTGGTATATGTGGATGAAATTATGGGAATGTTCAATGCTGTGAATCAATACAGCAAAGGGCAACTTATTGAACAGTTATTGACTGCATTCAGCGGAAAACCTTTAGACATTTCCAGATGCAGTATGCCCATACCTATTCACATAGAGCATCCTTTTATAAATATGGTAGGTACGATGCAGACCACCCGAATGCACGAACTTACAGATAAAGGCTATAAGGACAATGGGTTGATTGATAGAATAATTTTTGTTTATCCGTCTTCACAGGAAATATCAGATTGGCAAGATGAAGAAAACGCTTTTACCACTTTTGACAAATACTCGTCTATGTGGGAAAATATCATCAACAAAGTGATGAGTTTGCCTTTTATAGTAAATGAGGATGGCGAAATAGTTCCTGACATTTTGGACTTTTCTTCGGAAGCAAAAGCCTATTTTACCAATTGGCGCAATGATGCTATTCATGCAGTCAATCAAATCCAAGATGACGGCTTGGTGGATAGCAGAATAATGAAAGCTCCGATGATTACAGCACGATTGGCTTTGGTTATGCAAATCTTCCGCTGGGCTTGTGGTGAGGTTCATAAAGATTTTGTGGACATCGATTCAATCAAATCAGCTATTGCATTAAGCGATTACTTTGAAAGTTGTTATGCCGACATTCAGAAATATATGTTGGTAGAGGGCATTGAACCACAAAAGAAAGAATTGCTTGATTGTCTTTCTGCAACATTCACAACTGCCGATGCCATTCAAGCAGGAAAAGAAGTGGGGCTTTCCGAACGCTCTGTAATGTATTCTTTGGTCAGCCTTACCACGAATAAGATAATCAAGAAAATTAAGAGAGGGGAATATGAGAAACTGCAATAACCTATCCCCATTGCATCTTGCAGTTGTTGCAGTTTGCACTTTCGTATCATCCGTTTTCCTGCAAAACTGCAAGAACTGCAAACTGCACGGACTGCAATTATAAAAAATATCAAGCATGAATGAATACCGATTTACCCTTCAAAAATATAAGCGAGGCTCTAAACTTTCATGTCCTCAGTGTGGAAAGAAACAATGTTTTATACGTTACGTTGATACTCAAGGGGAAGTTTCGTTTCCTGACTATGTAGGCAGATGCGACCATGAGCAGTCGTGCAAATACCATTATACGCCCTCTGATTATTTCAAGGATAATCCAACGCTGATAGAAAAAGGTTCCAATTATGGCATTGAACATGCTAAGCCACAGCCACATTCATTGCCACCTACTTCCTTTATTGATAAAGAACTAATGGAGCGAACACTTACCAATTACACAATGAATCCTTTGTACATTTATCTGGTAGGTATATTGGGCAAGGATGAAACAAAGCGAATATTCCATTTATATCGTGTTGGCACATCAAAAAAATGGGGCGGCTCTACTGTCTACTGGCAGATTGATAGGCAAGGCTACGTGCGAACCGGAAAGATAATGTTGTATGATTCAACAACAGGACATCGGACAAAAGAGCCGAGAAGTTATGTAAGTTGGGTACATACCGAGTTGAACCTTGTCGACTACAATCTAAAGCAATGTTTGTTTGGTGAGCATCTGTTGTCTGATAATCCTGCCAAACCGATTGCTATAGTAGAGAGTGAGAAGTCTGCTTTGATAGCCACTCATTATATGCCGGAATTTATATGGCTGGCTACTGGTGGAATGCACGGCTGCTTCAAAGCAGATGCGGTTGGTGTATTAAAAGGTCGGACGGTAATGTTGTGTCCGGACTTAGGAGCAAAAGAGATTTGGCAATCCAAGATGGCTATGCTCTTCTCCGTTTGCTCAAAGGTTATAATGAGTGACACATTAGAACAATGCGCTACTGATGAACAACGAAAGAAAGGATTGGACATTGCCGATTTCCTCTTGATGACCGATACACCACAAATGATTCTTTCAAAGATGATACAGCGCAATCCGGCTTTGCAGACGCTCATTGATGAATTGGGGTTAGAACTTATTGAATAACGAAGGAACTTGTTCCGGTCACTTATAGAAAGTCCATAACACAATAAGGACTTTTTGCCTGATAGCAATAAAATCCGGCTACTGCCACACTATGTGAATAGGCACAGGAGCAAGCTCCAATTATTAGAAATACGTATAAAAACGAGATTATGAATACTGATATAAAACAAGCAATGCACGTTGAAGCTGCCAAATCATTTGGCACATCAGAAGCCAACGAGAACGAAAGGCGTTGGAACGAAGATAAGGTCGATTGTAAAAATCAAGACCCTACCAACAATTATGACAAGACCAGAATGAGGCTGAATTTTGAGATTGGTCCCGATGGCAAAATACATCCGTTGGGGTATCAAGAGAAGTCTCTTGAACTCCGTTTGCAGGAACGATTGTTGGAATTAGGTTGGAAGCCATTCAAACCGGACAGTAAGATTCAACCGAACTGTTGCGCCAAATTTGTCTTTGGCGGCAATCATGAACGTACACTTGAGATGGCTTTTGGCAATCAGACCGTCAATTTAGAGAAAGGATCAGACAACAGCCATCTGCACCGCTGCGAGGAAATAGAACTTTGGGCGAAGGATGTTTATGATTGGTGTTCCCGAAGATATGGTCAGGAAAACATTGTCGGCTTTCAGGTTCACCTTGACGAGAGCAGCCCGCATATTCATGCTTTAGTTGTGCCAGTCGGTATCCGGCCTAAAAGCGGTCGTGAGTGTGTCATGTGGTCTGCAAAGTTCGGAAAGAACAGGTTTGAATATGGGCAGATATTGAAAGAAATGCACACATCGCTGTATGAGGAGGTCGGAAGTAAATACGGACTTGAACGAGGAGACAGCATATATGGGCGCAATGTGCAGCATTTGAACAAACGCGATTATATTCGTAAGCTATCAAAAGAGGCAAAACAGGCGGAGAAAGCGGTTAAGGGATTACAGACTATGATACACAGACTGGAATCGCAAATATTCAAGTCTAAATCTCAACTTGAACAGATTGACAAGGAACTGGCTTCCGGTAAAATAGCTCTTGAAGAATACAAATTTCAAAAGGCGGATATACAGAAACAGATTTCAGAATACCAATCCAAACTTGAAGACAAGGCTGACAAACTCCATACAAAAGAGCAGGAATTGAACAAACTGACCCAAGACCTTGAAAAAGCTGGCTCTGTAATACAGCCTTTCAGAAACTACAAAATTGATTTTGATCCACCTTGTATTTCGGGGAAATATCCTCTGTTTATTACGGACAAATGGATTGAGAAACAGAATCAGGAAATAGCCAAGCGTTTCAATTCGATCGTCCGCCAAATAGAGGCTCTCTATAGAAATGAAGCGGAGAGACAAGTGAAGACTGCACAGCAAAATGTATTGGCAGAGTATGGGGAATTTTATCGGTTAAAAAGGGATGTCGAACAACTTTCAAAGAACAACGATGAGTTAAAATCAATATTGGACACCATACTTGACCAACTGTCGAATCCATCACTCCGGTCAAAGATATTCGCCATAGCGGATGCTTTAGCAGGTGGAACTCCTATCAGTGTATCTTCTGGAGGAGGTGACTCTTCATCTGATATCCGATGGGATGGTCGTCAACCCGATGAAGAGGAAGAAGCCTATCGAAGAAGGTGTCTGATGTTTGCGATAGGAATGGTTAAGATTCAGAATAAAAAGAAAAGTTATAGGAGAAGATAAACGTCCTATTTGATGTGCTGTAATTAAAAACTAAAGTTGCAACACATTAAATGTTTTTAACTCATTATGTACAATACATACGCCCCATTATGAGAATGTACCGTTTGAGGTGCCGGAATCGTGGATGTGGTGTAAATTCCAAGATTGCATGGATGTTCGTGACGGAACTCATGATTCACCTAAATATACTCAAGAAGGCTACCCTTTAATCACTAGTAAAGATTTTAAGAACGGACAATTTGACTTTTCAAAAACCAGATATATCTCAGAAGTAGATTATAAAAATATTATCAAACGCTCAAAAGTTGATATTGGAGACATATTGTACTCTATGATAGGAGGAAATATCGGAAGTATGATTTACATACAGCATGATAATTATTTTGACATGGCAATAAAAAATGTTGCTCTTTTTAAGCCTTATCAAAATAGCGACATTAGTACAAAATATATCGCTTATTTCTTAGAATCAAAAATAAAAGAGTATCAAGCAATAGCTATTGGTGGTGCGCAACCTTTTGTTGGATTAGATATTTTTAGGAACACTCTTGTACCATTACCTCCACTTGCAGAGCAACATCGCATTATAACAGAAATAGAGAAATGGCTTGCTTTGATAGACCAAATAGAACAAGGCAAAGTCGACTTACAGACCATCATCAAACAAACCAAAAGTAAAATTCTTGACCTTGCCATTCACGGAAAGCTCGTACCGCAAGACCCGAACGACGAGCCAGCCATTAAACTCTTGAAACGCATAAATCCCGACTTCACACCTTGTGATAACGGGCATTATCCGAACTTGCCAAATGGATGGGTAGTTACTCCTATGCAAACTTTATGCAGCTTGACTGATGGAGAAAGGCAAAGTGAGATTGAAAGAGTAAATCTTGATGTCAAGTACCTACGTGGTGAACGAGAAACAAAAACTTTAACAGCAGGAAGATACACTCCTGCTAATACTCTATTGATATTGGTAGATGGCGAAAACTCTGGTGAAGTGTTCCGTACTCCCATCGAGGGTTATCAAGGTAGCACATTCAAACTGTTGTCTATCAACGACAATATGAATACGGATTATGTTTTACAAGTTATCAACTTACATCGTAAGACTTTACGAGAAAACAAGGTAGGTTCTGCTATTCCTCACTTGAATAAAAAACTATTCAAGGCAATCGAAGTACCTATACCTCCTTATAAGGAACAACAAAGAATAGTGAATGCGATAAACCGTGCGTTTCAGCAACTGGATATAATCACGGGAAGTTTATAGACTCTCCGTGATTATATCTAATTGGTCAAAGAGTTGATGAATAGTCTTGATTATTCGTATTTGCTCTGCATTTGGTGGCAAAGGAATGTATGTACTAACAATTTTTTCTTTTGATATGTTAGGCTGTGCTCCACCTCCTCCTAATTTTATAAATTCTTCCTTGTGAGAAAGTAAAAAATAGAAAAGATATTCTTTCTCGATTCCTTCGAATACATCACAGGCACAACAAGCCTGATTTGTTGTGGCAGCAAATGTCAATATACCAATTTTCCCTATTGTTGCACCATACATAGCTATTAGTACACTGCCTATAGGATTCAATTTTACAGATGTTTCATTCAGAGCTTTTTCGGTAATATATTCTGGTATATGTGTGATGTATCCATCATTTAAATCACCTGTTTTAAGCCATGGTATATTGCCACCATAATAAGCTTTATTCAATCTATTTGGTGTGCTTCCAGATTGCCATCTACCAATCTTTCCGAGTTCTACCCATATCCAATTCCGAGGAATATCAAAAGGTATGTTCGGATAATGCCCGATATAAACCAACCATTTTATTATGATGGGTTGGCTTCAAACCACCCCATATCATAACCTGTCTCTTATACACATCTGACGCTGCCGACGACTAGTCGAGTGTAG
>OWIN01001190.1_pt1 | contig 11514 bp, 11 predicted proteins | sample 1732771 | NCBI WGS metagenome assembly OWIN01 (sample SAMN05065752, study PRJEB22554) | human gut metagenome | biome: ENVO:2100002; feature: ENVO:00000062; material: ENVO:00002003 | host: Homo sapiens | place: USA | reverse complement strand
CATGGCATAACTTGAGCAAGCTCAGTTCTGCTCATGGCTTACCGAAAGAGTTGTTTATTGTTGTAAAAGTTGTTCGAGTTGTTTTTCTTCATGTCCACGTGGTGTCTATAGACTTTTCGCGTGAGGCGGAGCAAGCGCTCCGCGGTAGTTTTACGGGTCGCCGAGGTAGTGGACGATGAGGCGGACCTCGTGGGGCGTGAACCATTTGGAGGTCTTGCGGTAGCCCGCCTCCTGGAGCGCCTGGCTCAGCGGTTGGCAACGGTCTATCCACGCGCGGAGGCGGTTGACGGCCGACCGAGGGGCAATGTCGGGGAAGTAGGTCTGGGCCAGTTCCTGTTTGCTGTAGGCCCGGATGGGAGTTTCATTCATGATGACTTTTTGTTTTTGATGATGGATAGATAATAGTCGGAGAAGTCCTTGCAGCCTGGGTGCAGATGGTGGTGGACGAGGCCCGGCAGCAGGTCGCGCAGCTGCAGGAAGAGGCGCTCGCCCGGGGCATCGGCGTCGGGATACATGTGGAAGGGCGTGGAGAGGCGATCGTGGAGGTCGAGGAGCAGTCGCACCTCGGCGTCGTGGAGCGTCGTGGCCGAGGGGATGGCGACGGCCTTGTGCCCCGAGGAGAGCATCGCCCAGCAGTCGGAGCAGTCCTCCGTGATGTAGAGCGGTTCGCCAGGGCGAAGGCGCAGCAGCACGGGCTGGTTGTAGAGGCCGCATCGCGACCCTTGCGGAAATCGGAAGCGCGGCTGGACCATGGGCTCGGACGAGGTCGCCCGAGCGGTCGTCTGAGCCTCCGCGGGCGCGCTTTTCTTGTAGTCGAGGTTGCGGTTTTGCAGTCCCACGAGCCGCATCTGCGGGTCGTAGTAGGGCGTCTGCAGCCAATGGGTGCCGTGGCGGTCGGTCCACGAGGTGAGGCGGCACCAGGCGACGACCCTTGGGTCCAGCCGTCGCTCCTGGAAGAGAAACTGGCGGGCGGGGTCGCTGAGCCACGGGTGCTCGAAGAAGCGGGCGTAGCGGGCCGCGTCGAAGGGTTTGTAAGCTTCCTCCCTGGGCCGTGGGCGCGAGAGGGGCAGCGGGTCGATCCTCACGCCTCCGTCCAGCCATCGGCAGGCCTCGGGGAAGGACATTCCCAGCCGCCCCATCACGAGGTCGATCGGGCCGCCCCGCGCCCCGCAGGAGAAGCAACGGAAGGTGTTGCTGCGCGCGTGGAACGTCAGGCTCGGGCGATGGTCGTCGTGGAAGGGGCAGAGGCTCTTGTGGCGCTCGACGTGGAGCCCCACCCGCTCCGCCACCTGCTCTATGGGCAGGTCGCGGAGCCGCTGGAGGGTCAGTCGGTCGAGCATGGGCGGCGGTTTTTGCGTGAGGCGGGCATGCCCGTCAGATACTCCTCCGTCTTGTTGTAGAGCCCCGTCTGGGCCGAGTAGGCGACGAAGCGGCGATAGACCCACTTGCGTATCTGTGCCTTTGTGCCCTCTTTGTCCTTGCCGATCGATAAGCGGAGCGCTTCGAGCTGGGTCTCGTTGAACGAATCGGGCAGGTCGTCGAGCAGATTCTTCGGCCCGCGTCGTGCTGCCTCGCTTGTGCTGGTGTCCTGCCCGAGCAGGTCGGCGAAGACCTGCATCTTCGACCACAGGTCGTGATAGACGAGCCACTCCACCACGCGCCCGATCGTCGGCGCCCACTCCAGTCCGTTGAGTATCCAGAGCACGCATCCCGCCTTCCATGCCGAGACCAGCGAGCGCTTGGAGATGTCCCACAGCACGTCGTCGTCCGTCAGGTCAGCCAGTTTCGCCATGTCGGCAGCCAGTTTGTCGATGAGGCGGTTGAGCTGCTGGATCTCGAAGCGGCCCTTGCAACTGTCGAGGCGGCGGAGGTAGGTGGCGAGCTTCTCGTAAAACTCCTCGGGATAGGTGCCCTGACGGGGTATGTGGCCGTCGCGACCTTGGCGAGGTTTGTAGGAGAAAACCATGCGGCCGAAGGTGCCGTTGAAGAGGTCCTTCTTGTAGAACATGCGGGCGGCGTAGGGAGTTGAAGAAATCGTCATGTTGACGCGCAGCACGGGATTGCCCGTGACGCCGTCGGCCGTGGCACGCAGCGCTCCCGAGCGCTGGCAGTCGTAGATGTTGCGCAGGGTCTGCGAGATCTGCTTGTGGCCGCCACACATGCGGTCAGCCATCTCCACCTCGGGCATGTTGATAAACATGGTGCGCGCGCCCAGCTTCTCACATCCCATGGCGTTTTGGACAAAAGCGGCATTCGTCATATCGGCTGGAGGATACCAAAACGAAATGTCGGGACGCACGGGCTTCTCCTTATTCGCAGACTTCGACTTTACCATCTTCTGCCACTCCACGAGCTTCTCCAGCTCGCCATCGTCGTGGACGCGGACGTCGCCACACATGGCTTCCACCAGTCCGGACAGTTGGCCCTTGCCCGCTCCGCTGTCCGCCACAAGATTGGCCATCATGCCGCACAACTCCTTCAAAGTATGGTCGGGATAGATAAATTGGGCGCCGCTGACGTGCGCAGCGAGCGCAGGGATGATCATCGGCAAAAGCGGTTGGCGCATGTCTTTCGACACCTGCGAGAGCAAAAGCGCCAGACATTCCACTCCGCGACCGAGTTTGGGCATCGGCGGAGCCGTGTTGAGCGTGATATCGTAGTTCATATTGTCTTGTTGAAAATTTATAATCTATTGATTCTAAGCCTTTTAGAGAAAATCAGGATGAGAGCGTTCCAGTTGTTCCAGTTGTTCCAATTAAAATTCGAGATGGTCCAATTTTTCTTTTCTTATATATAACTACTTAATAATTAATTAGTTATATAGTATATATAGGGGTAACTGGAATTTTCAGACCCTCAAAAAAACTGGAACAACTGGAACAACTGGAACGCTCGCCCTTTTTTACTCCTCCTCGAAGTCCTCCTCCTCTCCAAGGCCTCTGCCCGCGGCGAAGCCCCTCATTTCTCCGAACTTCTCCTCTCCAAGGCCCCCGTCGGAGGCGAAGAGCTCGCTGAGGTCGAAGCCTTCAACTTCCGCCAGGGCCATAGCCGCCTCGTGCTTGCCCACGACCATCAGTAGCTCGCAGGTCGTATTGACGGCATAGTCGCCAAGTTTCCCGGCCCCGATGCCTTTCGTTCGTTTGAAGGTCGGATAGACCGTGCCGTCGGCTCTGCGCTTGACGTTGATCCATTGGCCCATGTAGATGCTTGGGTTGCGGCGCTCGGCTTTTCTCTGCTCCGTGGCATTCTCCACGAAGGTGAAGTGGTCCTCGCCGTCGCGCGTGATCATCCCGTCGAGATACTCGCCCAGCTCCATGCGCCCCTGCTCCTGCGTGACCAGTTTCAGGTCCACGTCCAGCTCCGTGTTGGGGTAGAGGCCCGTCCACGCCCTTCCAGCGCCTGCGCTTTCCGTGCGCATGTTTTCCGTCCATGCCCGGCCCGTGCGGTGGCGGCGGGCTCGAGCGAAGGGCGCCTGTCCGTTGAGAAGGTCGTTGATGATGTCATTCATGAGCCGAGGCTCCTGAGTCCGCACCGTCTGTTGCTTGACGCGCAGAACCGTTCTTTTCTTTGTCATAATTTATTAAACTTAAAAAAGCACCTCTCTGGTACGGATGGCAGTCGAAGAGGTTTCCGTGCCACCCTGCTTTAGTACCATCATTCCCCGCCCGTGCTTTCGAACGCAAAAGGGCGGGTAGCCGCGGGAGATCCCGAACGACGAGTGCAAAATTAGAGAGAAAGCGTGGAGGGGCATGGGGTGAATGGTGGGTGCGCACCAACGAAAAAAGCACCCCAGAGAGTGGGATGCTTTGCTTGCTATGCGATAGCTGGAAAATCAAAAAAATGGTAGATGAATAGAAAAATCATCTTTTATTCACCAGGCAAACCGCTACTACGGCGGTGGAAAAACGCCCTGACTTGGCGTAAAGTGTCTTGCGTGTAATGTTTCGTTTTGTAATGAAGTTTTATCTTGTTGGAAAAAGACTTTTCGGTAACTCCGCTCCTCAGGCCGCAGTCCGCCGTCAGAAAACGATAAACCGATCCCCCCGTGAGCGTGTCCTCGGCCAAGACGTTTTCTTCTCGCCAAGTGTGTAGCCAGCAGACCGTTACGTCGTTGAAGAAGTCGTCGCGCTTGCACGTCAAGCTGCGGCCGCAAAGATGGTGGGAGCGCAAGAAGTCAAGAAACCGGGCGCGTTCGCGAAGAAGCGTCGAATGGTCCTTGAAGAGGGGACGTTGGCGTCCGCCACGCCCCTTGCCGCGGGTAGTGGATGCTGTCTCCTCCGCCTCGCCGCCAACATGGGCGGTCTGCTTGCGTAAGTCGTTGGCTATCTGGTTGTTCTGGGTCTGAATCTCTCCACCAACATTTGTGATATTACATCCCTGGATTTGATAAATAATTTTCGTCGACTTCTCTGCTTGCTCCATGCCGAAAAAAGAATTTTGTAATAATTGATAAATAATGACCTTGGAAATGATGGCGACGAATTCGTCCATCGTCGGCCATCCGAAATCCGCTTGGCGCGGCGGCTCTCGACAGGAACGCAGGGTGCTGTCCACGCTCCACACCTCGAGGTCGGTCCGATAGCCAAAGCTGCTTTTGTCGAGCGGCAAAGTCTGCGAGGAGTAGACTTCTGCGCTACATGGCCAATGATCGTCTTGCCTCGACAGTTGATGGCGCATGAGGCCAAGACCGTCAGCCATCGCGTCCCAAATCTTGTCCAGCGACGAAGGCTGCTTTCGACGAACCGATCCAGACTTCGGCTCGCCCTTCTTTCTAAAAAACTTACAAATTTTCCAGTCCATAGTACTTATGTTTATGGTCCTACAATCTCTCCTACCGTCGATTTTGAATCGGGGGGAAATTGCGTTCAAAGTTATGAATAATATTTTTGAATTTTCGCACAAATTGTGTTAAAAAATACAAATCTGCTTTCTTTGGCCTTTTTGCAAAGGGGTGAAACTGGCGTGATTGTTGGCGATTTTTCCAAAAGTCCTTACAGATTTTCTTTTTCGTGGAGATTGTTACAAGAAGGTTACAGGCGTCGTTGTGCTAGCTTTTGCAACTTCTTGTCTGTTGTCTTGATAGAGGATCTGTGGTTTTGTAGTCTTTTTGTAATACCGTTGGGATGTGGGAGCGACTTCTATCGCGCGACGCTTCGTACTCCGAAGGTTCTGGTGTTCTTCTCCATCACCTCGCTTTGGAAGTAGGCGTAGTTGCCAGGGCTTTGCCATGGGGGCCTGACCGCGGGGTGGACGGTCTCCTCCACATACATTTCCAGCAGCTCGTCGTAGTCGAGGCAGATGATCTGGTCGCGGAAGTCCTCGTAGCCGTTCTTGTGGCAAAAGACGTTTCGGACCTCCCATCGCGTGAAGCTGCGCGCCATCGAGGCCAGTTGCTGGGGGCTGAGGGCGTAGCCGCTCTCCCGGGCGTAGGTCTCGAGAAAGGCGAGGTTGATGGCGTAGTTGCTCATCCTCCGCCTGCGTGGCGCGGGGGTCCTGCCGAGGCGCCAGTCTCGCAGGGTCGTGTGGCCGTGTGGGGCGCTATGGATTCGTCTCTTGTGCATGGTTGGTCACGATGTTCCATCCCCATTTGTTCAACAGGGCTAGGATGTTGGGGAAGTTGTTTACGTCCCATTGAGTGCAGACGGCGAAGGTCGTGCCGTCGGCGCTGGTCAGGGTGAGGCCGTCGTCCAGCACGTAGCGCGTGTAGAGGTCCTTCTTGTCTTGTTTTGATGAGTCTATACTTTGCAGGGTGCGCAGCACGCCTAAGGATGTTCCTTGAAGTTTAGGGAAAAAGATTTGGGTAAGCTGCTCGTAGGTCAGCCCCGGATTTTCCTCCATATACTTTGCCACGACCTCTCGGACAAATTTTCCCTTGCCGAAGAAATGCTTGCCTTCGTCGAGGGAGTATTTCGTCGTGTCTCTTTTGTGTTTCGCTTGATGGATCGCGGGACAACTATATTCTGCCGACTGCGCTAAAGGCGTGGCGTGGCCCTTGTCGCCCGTGCCGTCTGTTTGCGTGGCGAAGTGCAGGCGGTTGAGGGCTTCCTCTACGATGGCGGGGTCGCATCGCTTCTGTAGCACGAAGTAGTCGGTTAGCACTCGACGGATAGTGTCGTCTGGGTCGGTTTCCAAAGACTGCCGGAAGTCAGCCATCGCTTGGCGGGTCTTGATGGTATGTACCTGCGCGTCGCAGAGGCTCTCTATCCTTTGTCTGCTAAAAGTATCGTGATGGAACAGATCGACAAACTCCTCCCCCGAAGCTGCGTCGAGGGCGAGGTCCGTGCGCCATACCTCGGTAGGTAGGTCTTCGTTGGTGTCGTAGTATAGCTTGATGTCGTCGCCAATATACAGTCCGAACGAGGTCTTGCGCAACCGCATGTATGAGAGCAGCTGCTGCTCCTGTCGGGGCGTGATGGCGTTTCGTGGGCGTTTCAGCTCTATGACGAAGGCGGGCTGGTCCGATAGCTTGATCGTGATGTCGGGTTCTATTTGATTGTGCGATCCGACGTTGATCCTTTCCTTGGGGCATATCTCGCCCCTTACCTTGCTCCAGCCCAGCTGGCGCAGGTTGGACTCCACGAGTTCTTGATAGACGTCTTCCGTGGTATCTTTTTCTCGAGCTTCTATTAGGTCGTAGCAGAATTCCTGCCAAATCATTCTCTTTTCTCTCATCGGTACTCCGTGTTATTTCCTACAAAAGTACTACATTTTTCCCAATCCTCTGCCTTTTCCCGAAGAAATGTTTTGGAAAGCCAAAGATTATTCTTACCTTTGCATCGTCAGTCCTCGCCAAGCCTCTTCACAATGCTCAAATCGTGCGAGGCGTTTTTTGTTTATGCCCCCTTGCGCACGGACGGTCCTACGGCCTTTGCCAAACGGCATGGATTCCTCGGAATATAGGATTCCCTCTGAAAATCAGAAAAAGCCTGTCAGCTGAGGAAAAAGGTCTCGACCAGCGAGCGCAGTTGCTCGTCGGTCAAGTGGTCCGTGGCTTCTTATGTCTTATGCGTTGCACTTTCTTTTCCTTCCTGATCAGGTAGGGCGAGGGCGGCAGCTCCGGCAGCAGGTCGTCCAGGGCCTCGATCTCTCCTATCGCCTTCAGCAGCAGGAGAAACGTGGCGAGCGAGATGTTGTCCGCGGCTCCGCTCTCAAACTTGTGGATGGTCGTGACCGTGAGGCCCGACTGTTCCGAGACCTCCTTCTGCGTCATGTTGCTGCGCAGGCGGTAGTCCTTGAAGCGGGCGCCAAGGAGCTTCACCAGTTGGGGGATCGCATACTCGTAATAGTCCGTCATGAGGCTTTTTTAATTTATATTGCGCTATAAGTTATGCCCGATTTTGGGCCCTATCTTATATTCCGCTTATATTTATCTCGCATGCAAAAATACGCGTTTTTTCCCGTCTGTGCAAACATTCCCGGGGAAATCCTTCTCCCGCCCGCTTTTTTTTTAATAAAAATACAGGCAACCGAGGAAACAAAAATCAGGCAACTGAGGAAACAAAAAGCAGCCAACTGAGGAAAAGCCAAAAAAAAGCAGTATCTTTGCATTGGCATATCTAAAAGACAGATGATGATGAAGTACTTGGATCCTAAGGCAGACCTCACGTTCAAGAAGATATTCGGCAATCATCCCCAAAGACTGATCAGCCTTCTGAACGCACTCCTGCCACTCAGCGAAGCGGAGCAGATACACGCGATAGAGTATCTGCCAACGGAACTTGTGCCCCAGCTCGAAGGGGGCAAGAACACTATTGTGGATGTACTCTGCACAGATTCACGAGGCAGGAAATTCTGCGTGGAAATGCAGATGGAATGGTCGGACGCTTTCCAGCAGCGAGTACTGTTTAATGCATCCAAGCTCTACGTGAGTCAGGCCAAAAAGGGCGGAAAATACAGCGAGCTCCAACCTGTGTATTCCCTGAATCTGATAAACGACGTCTTCGAGCATGACACTCCAGATTTCATCCACAACTACCGCATTGTGCACGACAAGGACAGCAACAAGGTGATTGAAGGCTTGCATTTCACCTTCATAGAGCTGCCGAAGTTCACTCCTCATTCCATTGCCGACAAGCGTATGATGGTGCTATGGCTCCGTTTCCTCACGGAGATCAATTCAAATACGAAGGAGATTCCTGCCGACCTGCTTAATGATCCGGAGATAGGAAAAGCCGTGGAGGAGCTGGAGATATCCGGCTTCACGGATGCCGAGCTCAGAGCCTATGACAAATTTTGGGATTCAGTAAGTGTCGAAAGAACCCTTCTGGATGACAGATACCAGAAAGGCAGGGAAGAGGGTAAAGAAGAAGGAATTGCTGAAGGAATGGAAAAGGGCATGGAGCAAGGCATGAAGCAAGGAATGGAGAAAGGTATGGAGCAAGGCATGTCCCAGCGAAGCCTTGAGATTGCCAAGAAGATGCTGGCAAAGGGTATGGATGAAGCAACGGTCATGGATATGACTGGGCTGGCGGCAGAGGAGATGAAGCTGCTGAAAGCGGAGCTGTAGATTGCAAATATCACAATATAATCGAGGAAGTGTTTTCCCAATCCCTTGCCTTTCCCGAAAAATTGTCTGCAAATAGTGGTTTGTCTGGAAAATGTTGTACTTGTCGTGTCCCCATGTCTGCCATTCCCCTCCGCCACAAGACGAGGCGATACGGGAGACTTCCGGGGAAGGTCCTATATCGCCTCGTGTGGGTATGATCATTTACAGATAGGGGGATATATGTGGGGGCTTGACGGACAGGGGTGAGGTGTCAGTCGCGGTCGAAGTGGCGTCCGTGTTTGCCATGCTTCCCGTGCTTGTCGTGCTTGCCCCCATGGTGGTGCTTGTCGAAGCGGGGGCGATGGTGGTGATGCTTGTCGTAGCGGGGGCGATGGTGGCCGTGGCCTCGGTCGTAGCGGGGGCGATGGTGGTAGCCCGGTCGGCAGGCGGGATATCTCCTATATATATGGTGGACGTAGGCGCGGTCTTGCCAGCCGATGGGGCGGTAGAAGTAGTATGTGTTGCAGTATTTGCGCCATTGTCCGGGCGAGAGGTATCGGCGTATCTCGCGGTTGCGGCGCTCCCATCCGTAGGCGTCGATGTCGCGATAGCTATTGATGCTGTTGAGGTAGGCGAGGTTGATGTTGAGGATGCTGTTGCGGTAGCCCGGTCCGATACCCAGTTCGGATATCATCTTGTCGGTAATGATCGTGGCTTCCACCCGCACGTCGGCCAGTCGCTGGGCCGAGGCGGAGACGATCACGACGAGGGCGGCTACGGTTGCTAAAAAAATACGTTTCATAATCCAGACTTTCTTTTGAGGGTTATTACTCGTTTTCTGCTGCAAAAGTACGATTCCCCACTCATGCGGCCAAAGGAAAACCCATAAACCCGCATATAGTTTTCCCTTTGCCTTGAGAGGAAATCCCGTGACCGCGTGGTAGGCCCGCCTCAGACATTTCCCTGCGGACGATACGAGGACATAGAGGAAATCATATTCAGCGAGGCGGCATTTTCGACTACACAACCCATGGTGCTGCAAAAAAAGCTATCGGAGGAAACAAAAAAATATTGCGGTACGAAATCGAGGAAAAATGGTATGAAGAGGGGTGGCTGATCTGTATTTAGTTTTGTATCTTTTTCATATAGCTCTTGTGTTTTGTCCATTTTACATTATCAGCCATGCGGTTTTGTTCTTTTTCTCTTATTTGCTATTCTTGCTTTCCTTTTTGCAACCTACTCTTTGTTTTTTTTCTTTTTTTTGTTCGATTTTTCCTGTGCCTTCTTACTCTTGTGTTTTTCTTTTAGTATCATAAAACGTTACATCCTAAGGCCTTGCTTTGTTCGATTACTTGATTTCGCTTTCAGTCCCCATTTCCCTATCCATTAGGCTGTTACAAACACGATGGGGGAGTTTTTTGCCATTTCTGAATTTGAAAAAAGTACTCAATTATTTGTCGTTATTCCAAATATTGTTAGTAACTTTGCACCCGTAATTTAAGATAACATCGTTCACGTCTGTGGAATGAGTGTGAATCGGCACATAGAAGAATGCTTGTGGCCACCCTTCCCAAACATACCAGAACTGAGGGCGCCCCAAATGCCATTTCCTCTATAGCTTTCCGACAACGTTCGGAATGGGCCGAATCTCTTTGAGCAAGTGATCAACAATAGAGATAACTTATTTATACAATTTTCTAACGCATGATGAAGTTAAAAATTCACAAGGCAGCCATGATTTTGGCCGCTCTCGTTTTGCTGCTACCACTTCGGGCGGTAGGTCAGGCAAACACGTATTATGATCGGGGGGGGTAAAACCTACTGACTCTCGCCAGGTCTTGAAGACCCGTATGGCCCTCGTTGGCCATAATTGTATGGTCAGCCGCTTCCCCGATGGCGTGAGTGTCGGAACGGGCATCAAGGGCCTCTCCAACCTGTGTGACGAAAACCTTGACAACTATTGCGATCTGCCTGGCGTGGCAGACGTCACGCTCCTTGCCGGATCGCCCATTGTGGCCGTCAAGGACATGAAGCACTATTTCGACAAGGACACCAAGGCTGGCTTCAAAATTTCGGGAGAGTCAAGTCTGCTGAAACTGGATGTGCTCAAGAGCAACTATAAGATCCGCTTCTACAAAGACGGCAAAGTACTACAGACCTCTCCTGTAGAGCAACTCGGCTTCACGGTCCTCGGACTTTCCGTAGGCAACGTGGACTTGGGCAGCAATGCTGTCGATATCGTTGCCGCAGAACAACCTAAAGAAGACTATGACGAGATAGCCCTCATCGGTCAGGACGGCATTCAGCTGAATGCCGTGAAAGGACTGAAAATATATTATGCCTTCGTGGGAGATGCTGAGTATTTGTTGACGAGATCTCGTATCACAGAATACAATCCCTCAATAGAGCTGGACGCACATTCTACAACGCATAATCTGCGTACAGACGAAAATCTTATAGATGAAAATCTCAGCAATGGAACGCTTCTTTCTATAGGACTTAGTCTCGTCAAATCAGGTAATGCCAGAGTAATTGCAAAAACCAAGGGCAGTAAAAAGGAGGTCTTCCCTGCAGGCACGGAAGTAGGATTTGTATTTAATAGTGCTTCGCTGGTAAGTTTAGGCGTTACACCAACGCTTGAACTTTTGGACAAAGATGGGAAAGGTTTATATAAAAAGGCTATTGAGACAACTGTATTGTCTATTGATTTGGGTGGTGGAGATCGAAGAGTTTCCATCAAGGCTCCTATTGACTTCTCGGGCGTCAAATTGACTTTTTGGGGAGTGGAACTTGCAAACGGAATCAGAGCCAAGTACGCCTTTATTGTCCCCGAGCCCACCACGGCTGGCCACCTGTGCAACATGAGCCCCACGGCCAGCCTCGACATCTGTAGTTGCGACGAGAAATATGTCCTCAACTGGGACAAGAAGAACTATCCCAACGCTACTTGGGAGATGGTCAGCACGACCGACGATAACCCAAGTTTGATCCCTCACTAAAGGTTTTTCTTGCTATCCAACGTTTTACGA